>Ga0335070_10000128_pt1 | contig 86170 bp, 87 predicted proteins | sample Lox_Sample_13_FD_206722 | JGI IMG/M metagenome (GOLD analysis project Ga0335070, IMG submission 206722) | Soil microbial communities from Loxahatchee National Wildlife Refuge, Florida, United States - Lox_Sample_1.3 | ecosystem: Environmental > Terrestrial > Soil > Wetlands | place: USA... | reverse complement strand
CCCCTCACCGTCGACGTCGAGGAGCGGATGTACGCCGCGGGCAAGATCCCGGGCTCGTTCTTCCGTCGCGAGGGGCGCTCGGGCGAGAAGGCGACGCTGACCGCGCGCATGATCGACCGGCCGATCCGCCCGCTCTTCCCCAAGGGCTGGCGCTACGAGACCCAGCTGATCGCGATCCCGATGTCGGTCGACCAGGTCAACCCCTACGACGTGATGGCGATGAACGGCGCCTCCGCGGCGCTGGCGATCTCCCCGGTGCCGATGGAGAAGTACGTCGGCGCGGTCCGGATCGGCAAGCTCGAGGGCGACTTCGTGATCAACCCGCCCGAGGACCGGCACGAGGAGCTCGAGCTGGACCTGATCGTCGCCGGCACCGACGACGCGATCCTGATGGTCGAGGCCGGCGCCTCCGGCGTCACCGAGGCCGAGATCCTCGACGCCCTCGACATCGCCCACGGCGAGATCAAGAAGATCGTCGCGGCGATCGAAGAGCTGCGCGAGAAGACCGGCAAGGAGAAGATCGAGCACGAGGCCCCGCAGCTCGACGAGGCCCTGATCGGCGAGATCCGCGCCTCCCACGGCCAGGCGCTCGTCGAGGCGATCGCCACCGAGGGCAAGCTCGAGCGCTACGAGGCGATCGACAAGGTCAAGGACGAGGTCGTCGCCCGCTACGCGCCCGAGACCGGCGACGCGGAGGCGGATGCCGATCGCAAGCCCGAGGTCTCCAAGGCCTTCGGCTTCATCGAGAAGGACACGATCCGCAAGGCGATCGCGGTCGAGAAGAAGCGCCCCGACGGCCGCGCCTCCGACGAGATCCGGCCGATCGAGACCGAGGTCGACATCTCACCGCGCGTCCACGGCTCGGCCCTGTTCACCCGCGGCGAGACCCAGATCCTCTCCAACGTGGCCCTGGGCACGACGCGGATGGACATGCGGATCGACACCCTCGGCCTGCAGACCACCAAGCGCTTCTGGCACCACTACAACTTCCCGCCCTTCTCGGTCGGGGAGGCGGGCTTCATGCGCGGCCCCAAGCGCCGCGACATCGGCCACGGCGCCCTCGCCGAGCGCGCCCTGACGCCGACGATCCCGAACGAAGAGGACTTCCCCTACGTGATCCGGGTCGTCTCCGAGACCCTGGAGTCCAACGGCTCCTCCTCGATGGGCTCGGTCTGCGCCTCCTCGATGGCCCTCCAGGCCGCGGGCGTCCCGGTCACCGCGCCGGTCGCCGGCGTCGCCATGGGCCTGATCAAGGAGGGTGACGACTACATCGTCCTCACCGACATCGCCGGCGTCGAGGACCACCTCGGCGACATGGACTTCAAGGTCGCCGGCACCGCGGACGGGATCACCGCTCTGCAGATGGACATCAAGATCACCGGCGTCACCTTCGAGATCCTCGAGGACGCGCTGGAGCAGGCCCACAAGGGTCGTCAGTACATCCTCGGCAAGATGGCCGAGGCGATCGACGGCCCGCGCGAGAAGCTGAGCAAACACGCGCCGGCGATCGAGTCGATCAAGATCGACCCGGAGAAGATCGGCGCCGTGATCGGCAAAGGCGGCGAAACGATCCGCGCCCTCTGCGAGGAGTTCGAAGCCGAGATCGACGTCGAAGACGACGGCACGGTGCGGATCTACGCGCCGACCGGCGAGCTGGTCGACGGCTGCGTCGCCCGCATCAACTCGATGACCAAGGAGGCCGAGATCGGCGATCGCTACGACGCCGCCAAGGTCGTCAAGACGACCACCTTCGGCGCCTTCGTCGAGCTGGTCAAGGGCACCGACGGCCTGCTCCACATCTCCAACGTGAAACCGGGGGAGAGGGTGGACTCGGTCGACGACGTGCTCAGCTCCGGCGACGTGATCGACGTCACCGTGGTCGAGGTCGACAAGGAGCGCGGCCGAATTGGCCTGCGCCTGACCAGCGACCCCTCGGTCGAGGGCAAATCGCCCGAGGAGCTGGCGAGCATCGGCTCCGGCGATGGCGGCCGCCGCAACGGCGGTGACCGCGGTGATCGCGGCGGACGTGGTGGGCGCGATCGGGACCGCGGTCGTGGCCGCGAACGCGAGCGCCGCGACTAGGCCACTGAATTGAGCGACGCGAAGCTGACTCAACTCGGCTCGGGCGTCCGGGTCGTGACCGAGGAGGTTCCCTCGGTCCGCTCGGTCGCGCTCGGGCTCTGGGTTCGGACCGGATCGCGCAACGAGACCCCAGCTCAGGCCGGGGTCTCGCACTTCCTCGAGCACCTGCTGTTCAAGGGCACCGCGCGCTACTCGGCGATCGAGATCTCCGAGCTCTTCGACGGGCTCGGCGCCTCGGTCAACGCCGCCACCGGCAAGGAGACGACGCACCTGCACGCGCGCTTCCTCGACGAGCACACCGATGCCGTCTTCGATCTGCTGGCGGAGATGCTGCTGGCGCCGACCTATCCCGACATCGACTCCGAGCGCCAGGTGGTGCTGGAGGAGATCGCGATGTACGAGGACGAGCCGCAGGACCGCGTCCACGACGTCCTCGCCGAGGCCGTCTTCGGCCAGCACCCGCTCGGCCGCCGCGTGCTCGGCGAGGCCGAGGTGATCGCCTCGATCCCGATCCCCGACATCGAGGCCTACCACCATGCGCGTTACGCGGGTCCTGAGATCGTCGTCGGCGCCGCCGGCCACCTCGACCACGACCGCATCGTCGCCCTTGCCGAGCGGCTGGTGACACCGCCCGCCGACGGCGGCGGAGTGGCGCCGGAGACGGCGCTCGACGGTCCCGCCAAGCTCTGCTTTCACGCCAAGGAGACCGAGCAGTACCACATCTGCTTCGGCGCTCCGGGGCTGCGCCGCGACGACGAGCGCCGTTACGCGCTCGCCGTGCTCGACTCGATCTTCGGCGGCTCGACCTCCTCGCGACTCTTCCGCGAGGTGCGCGAGAAGCGCGGCCTCGCCTATTCGGTCGGCTCCTACAACGAGCAGTTCACCGACCAGGGCCTGGTCGCGACCTACGTCGGCACCCGCGAGGACAACGTCGAGGAGGCCTGCTCGATCATCGGCGCCGAGCTTGCCCGGCTGCGCTCCGAGCCGGTCTCCGACGAGGAGCTGGCGCGGGCTAAGGAGAGCGTCAAGGGCCGCCTCGTCCTCTCCTCGGAGTCGACCGCGGCGCGGATGACGCGGATCTCGCGGGCGACGCTGTTCGGGCTGCCGATCGAAAGCCTTGACGAGATGCTGGCCAAGGTCGACGCGATCGAGGTTGCCGATCTGAGTGGGCTGGCCGCCGAGCTCTACGGCGCCGAGCGCCTCTCCGCCGCCTGCGTCGGCGCCGACGAGGACCGATTCCGCGCCGCCCTGGCGCCGGTCAGCGAGGCCCTGGTAGCGGCATGATCCGGGTCGCCGTCGCCGGCGCCGCGGGGCGGATGGGAGCGACCGTCTGCGAGGCGGTCGAAGCGGCTGAAGGCCTCGAGCTGAGCGGCCGCGCCGACCCGGCTCTGGGGGTCGAGCTGGCTGACGTCCTCGACGAAGCCGACGTCGTCGTCGACTTCACGATTCCCGAAACCGCGCTGGCCAACGTCGAAGCCTGCATGGCCGCCGGCGTCCACACCGTCGTCGGCACGACCGGCTTCGATCTCGACGCCGCCCGCGCCGCGGCAGAGGGGAGCGACGGCGCCAAATGCTTCGTCGCCCCCAACTTCGCGATCGGCGCAGTGCTGATGATGGTCGTCGCCCAGACGATCGCGCCGCACATGCCCGAGTGCGAGGTGATCGAGCTCCACCACGACAGGAAGCTCGACGCGCCTTCGGGGACCGCCAAGCGCACCCAGGAGCTGATCGACGACGCCGGCGGCAACGTCCATCAGCCGATCCACTCGGTCCGTCTGCCAGGCCTCGTCGCCCACCAGGAAGTGATCTTCGGCGGTGAGGGCCAGACGCTCTCGCTGCGCCACGACTCGATCGACCGCCACTCGTTCATGCCCGGCGTCGTCCTCGCCGTGCGCAGGGTCGGCGAGCTGCCCGAGCCGTTCACGGTCGGGCTCGAGAAGCTGCTTTAGACCGAGAGACGGGGTACTCTGGACGTGATGAAGCAGATCCAAGGTGTGCTCACCGCGATGTGCACGCCGTTCCGCGAGGACGGCCGTGTCGACCTCGACGGTGCCAAACGACTCGCCGCTCACCTGCTCGAGCACGGCTCGCATGGGCTCGTCGTCGCCGGTACCACCGGCGAGTGCCCGACTCTGACCGACGGCGAGGAGATCGAGCTGCTGAACGCGGTTCGGACCGAGGTCGGCGACGACGTGCTGCTGATCTGCGGCACCGGCACCAACGACACCCAGCACTCGCGCGAGCTGACCAAGATGGCGGCCGACGCCGGCGCCGACGCTTCGCTGGTCGTCGTCCCCTACTACAACAAGCCCAACCGGGCTGGGATCCGGGGCCACTTCGAAGCGGTCGCCGAAGCGGTGCCGGAGCTGCCGATGGTGATGTACAACATCCCCTCACGGGTGATCGTCAACGCCGACGTCGAGCTGCTCGGCGAGCTCGCCGCCGTCGACAACATCGTCGCCGTCAAGCAGGCCAACGACGACGAACTGGGGCCGATCGAGGGCCTCGCCGTCCTTGCCGGCAACGACAACACCTTCCTCCGCGTGCTCGAGTTCGGCGGCGCCGGCGGGATCCTCGTCGCCTCCCACGTCATCGGCGACCAGATGCGCGAGATGTGGGACGCGGCCCAGGCCGGCGACCTCGATCGCTCGCGCCGAACCGACTCAGAACTTCAGCCCGTATACGAAGGGCTCTCGGTCACCACCAACCCGATCCCCGTCAAGGCCGCGCTCTCGCTCTTGGGCCTCGCTTCCGATCGGATGCGACTGCCGATGGTCAGCGCGGACGCCGAGCAGCGGGCCGCCGTGCGGGCCGCGCTCGAGGGCATCGGGTTGCCGGTGGCCTCCTAGACCTCCACCTCCCAACAGAAAGAGCTTTTTCAGTGCCAAGCAAGAAACTCCGTGTGCTGCCCTTGGGCGGCCTCGGCGAGATCGGCAAGAACATGACCGTGATCGAGTTCGACGGCCGCATCGTCGTCGTCGACACCGGCCTGATGTTTCCGACCGCCGAGATGCACGGCATCGACCTCGTCCTGCCCGACTTCTCCTACCTCCGCGACCGCGCCGACGACATCGAGGCAATCGTCCTCACCCACGGGCACGAGGACCATGTCGGCGCCCTGCCCTACGTCCTGCGCGAGATCGGCACCCCGCCGGTGATCTACGGCGGCCTGCTGACGATCGGCATGGTCCGCTCCAAGCTCGACGAGCACAAGCTCGGCGACCCGCCGCTGGAGGAGCTGCCGGCGGGGGAGAAGGTGCAGCGCGGCCCGTTCCAGATCGAGCTGATCCACCTCGCCCACTCGATTCCCGACATGCGCGGCGTCCTCCTCACCACCGAGGTCGGCTCGGTGCTGATGACCGGTGACTACAAGTTCGACCAGACTCCGGTCGACGGCCGCCCGGCCGACATCCCGCGCCTGGCCGAGATCGGCAAGGAAGGGCTGCTGCTGCTCTGCGGCGACTCGACCAACGCCGACCGTCCCGGGGTCGCGCCCTCGGAGTCGAGCGTTGGGCCGGCGCTGCTGCGCCAGTTCTCGCAATGCGAGGGCCGCATCATCGTCACCTCCTTCGCCTCCAACATCCATCGCGTCCAGCAGGTGATCGACGCCGCCGAGCAGCTCGATCGCCGCGTCGCCCTGGTCGGTCGCTCGATGCGCAAGAACTTCAACATCGCCTCCAACCTGGGGATCGCCGATGCGCCGCAGGGGATCTTCATCCAACCGCGCGAGATCGAGGACTTCCCCGACGAGAAGGTCGTCGTGATCTCGACCGGGAGCCAGGGCGAGCCGCTCTCGGCCTTGCGACGGATGGCCAACAACGATCACCGCGACGTGCAGCTGCACGCCGGCGATACGGTCGTCTTCTCGGCGACGCCGGTGCCCGGCAACGAGCGCGCGGTGAACGAGACGATCGATCGCATCTACGAGATCGGCGCCACGGTAATCACCGCCAAAGACGCGCCGATCCACGCCTCCGGCCACGGCTGGCAGGAGGAGCTGAAGCTGATGCTGAACCTGACCAAACCGCGCTACGTGATGCCGGTCCACGGCGACCACCAGCGGATCCGCCTGCACGCGGAGCTGGCCGAAGCGGTCGGGATCGCCCGCGAGGACATCTTCCGCGGCCGCAACGGCCTGCCGCTGGAGATCGACGCCGAGGGGGCCGCCTTCGGCGATGACATCGGCGCCGGCACGATGTTCGTCGACGGGATCGACATCGGCGACCCCGACGATGCCGCTCTCCGCGACCGCCGCGAAATCTCCGCCGACGGGATCTTCATCGTCGTCGTCACCGTCTCCGCCGACGACCGCAGCATCGTCGCCGACCCCGAGGTGATCTTCCGCGGCGTCGCCTTCCTCGAGGAAGCCGACGCCCTGGTCGAGGACCTCAGCGACCTGGTCGAAGACCAGCTCGAAGACGCCGCAGCGTCCCGCCGCGAGGTACACGTGATCGAGGAAGACCTGCACGAAGCGATCGGCAAGTTCGTCTACAAACGCCTCAAACGCCGCCCGATGATCCTGCCGGTGGTGATCGAGGTCTAGACGAAGCGCTCCGGGCCGGCGGGTCCTGTCACCGTAGGAACCCCCATGTCCTCCGGTAGCTAAAGCTTCCTCGGACATGGGTCCCCCTACGGTGCCACCCCCCGGCAGGGGCGTATTCGTCGGACCTCGATAACGCTGGCCGCGCGTTGGGGCGGCGTAGGAGTCGCCCTCGTCGGAGCTTCTGTGGCTATGGGGCCACCCGGTGGCTCGAAGGACGCAAGCTGGGCTCCGGCGCTTCCGGCTTCTTGTTTGCCGTTCTTGGAGGCGCTTCTGGCGCGGGTGGCGCGGTTTGGGAGGCGCCCCTGAGGAAGCTTTAGCTACCGGAAGGGGTGCCTCCCAAACGGCGACAGGACCCGCGCCCCGGAGCACCCCCGAAAAACGGCAAAGAAAAAGCCCGCCGGGATAGTGTCTGGGGAGAATCCCGGCGGGCCAGTGTCTCGTCCACGGGGGAATCTAGGGGTCGTGCTTAAAGCGCCTCTAAATGATTGTTTTTGGATTTCGCCGCGTTGATCAGCGGGATACGGGCGCGAAACAGGGCGCCTCCCATTTCGGACTCCGCGGCCTCGACCGTGCCGCCATGCGACTCGGCGACGGCACTGACGATCGCCAGACCGAGGCCGGTGCCGTTGCCGCGCTGGGTGTCGGCCGGCCCGGCGCCGCGGACGAAGCGCTCGAAGATCTGAGTCCGCATCTCGGCTGGGATGCCGGGGCCGTCGTCGGCGACTTCGACGATCGCGTCGCCGTTCTCGGCATGCAGGCGGAGGTCGATGTGGGCGTCGGCCTGGGTGTGGCGGGCGGCGTTCTCGAGCAGGTTGAGGACCAGGCGGTGCAGCTCATCGGGGCTGCCCTCCATCGGCAGGGGCCGATCGTTCTCGACGGTCAGCAGCCGTTCGCCCATCAGCGGCGCCGCCTCGATTGCGGCGTTGCCGGCGATCTCCGCCAGGTCGCAACGGCGGTGCTGGTCGAGGCGGCCGGCGTCGGCGCGGGCGAGCAGCAGCAGGTCGGCGACGAGGCGGCTCATCCGCCGCGAGGAGCGCAGGGCGGAATCGACGATCTCGCGGTCCTCGCTCTGCCCGGCGCCGCCGAGCGAGGCCTGCAGCAGCTCGAGGTTGGCGAGGACGCTGGTCAGCGGCGTGCGCAGCTCGTGCGAGGCGTCGGCGACGAACTCGCGCTGGCGCTGCATCGCGCCCTCGCGCTCGGAGCGCGCGTCGTCGAGCGAGCGCAGCATCTGGTCCAGCGTCTTCGCCAGTTCGCCGACCTCGTCGTCGACGACTGGCTCGGGCATCCTTTGCGAGGGGTCGCGGGTGGTAGCGATCTCCCGCGCGGTGGAGGTCAGCGAGGCGATCGGTCGCATCGCGCGACCGGCAATCGCGACGCCGGCGAGGCTGGCGAGAATCGTGCCGCCGAGGATGCCGCCGATGATCAGCAGCCAGACCCGGTCGACGGTCGATTCGACGTGGTCCGTGCTGCGCCCGTATTGGACGAGGCCGACGACTTCGTTGTTTTCACCGAGGATTGGCTCGGTGGCGACCCGCAGGCCGTGGTATTCGGTAGTGCCCTTGACGGGCGTTCCCATTTCCGCTGCCCCTTCGTTCAGCTTTTGAAGCTGCCCGTCGATCGAGTAGACCCGGACCGAGGCGTCATCCGGCAGAACGAAGGTGTCCAGCTGGGGGATCTTGGTGACGTGATACTGCCCGAAGAGGTCGGGCTTGATCCGCGTTTCGCCGGCCAGGATCCGCACGGCGCTGTGAACCTCCTCGTTGAAATCGTCGCGGATTCGCTGCGTCGCGATCTGGCCGATCGCGCCGCCGAAGAGGACGAGGATGACGAAGGTGAGGCCGGAGGAGACCGCGGCCAGGCGCCAGCGGACCGGCCAGGAGCGGGGATGCAGCAAGCGCCGGAGCCAGCCTCCGAAGCTAGTGCGGATGGATCCCACGCCTAGTCCCTGAGAACGTAGCCGGCGCCTCGTTTGGTGTGCAGCAGCCGCGGCTCGTCGCCGGCCTCGAGCTTGCGGCGGAGATTGGAGATGAAGACGTCGATCGTGTTGGTGGCGGCCATCGGGTCATAGCCCCAGACCTCGTCGAGGAGACGCTCGCGGGAGACGACGAGGCGCTCGTTGCGCATCAGGAACTCGAGCAGCTCGAACTCGCGGTTGGTCAGCTCGATCTCGCGCTCGCCGCGGCGGACCTCGCGCGTGTCCGGGTTGAGCGTCAGGTCGCCTACCTCCAGCGAGGCGGCGCCACGCGGCGGGCGGCGGCGCAGCAGAGCGCGGATCCGAGCCAGCAGCTCCTTGCGCTCGAAGGGCTTGACCAGGTAGTCGTCGGCGCCGCTGTCGAGACCGGTGACGCGGTCCTCGGTCTCCGCCCGCGCGGTCAGCATCAGGATCGGCACGTCGCCGTCGCTGCGCAGGCGGCGACAGACCTCGACGCCGTCGAGTCCCGGCAGGCCGAGGTCGAGCACGACGAGGTCGGGGAAGAAGCCGGCGGCGACGTCGAGCGCCTCGATCCCGTCGGCGGAGGTGCGCACTTCATATCCCTCGTTGCGAAGGGAGCGGCGCAGGACGTCGGCGATGTCGGCGTCGTCCTCGACGATGAGGACGCGGCCGCCCGCCTGGTCGGTCTCGGTGAGCATGGCAGCGATGTTAGTCGGCCGAAACCACGCTACGAGCGGGATTTAGCGAGAAATTATCCGCAGGGGAGTCGGCGTGCGCGTCGAACGGGGACCCAATGTTCGTGCGTAAGAAGCGCGCCGCGCCGGCGCGAAGGGGCAAAGCTGGGGCGAAACGGCCGAAAGCGAAGCAAAAAGCGGGGCCGCGGCTCTCGCTCGGTCTCGAGCAGCGCCACCTCGACCTGATCGGCCTCGGCCTGCTCGCGGTCGCGGTCTATCTCGTCTTCATCCTCTTCGCCGGCTGGGAAGGCGGCAAGGTCGGCTACGGCCTCGAAACCGCACTGCTCTACCTGTTCGGCAGCGTCGGCGCCAAGATCTTCACCCTGCTGCTGCTTCTGGCAGGCGGGATGCTGCTGACCGGGACGTCGGTCTCGGCGCTCGTCCGCGGCCTTGCCCGCGGCGTCCACGTCGTCTGGCACGCGATCTTCTTCAGCGGCACCGAGGCAGCCCGCTCGGTCGGCCACGCCCACGACGAGTGGCGCGAGCGGCGCGAGGAGAACGACGACGAAGGCCCGACCGACGTAATGAGCTCCTACCCCGAGGAGGACGAGGACTTCGAGCCGACGATCGCCCTTGCCGACGATGGCGACCTCGACCCTGCGATCTTCGACATCGAATCCGACGCCGAGGCGGAGACCGCTGTCGTCGCCGAGGAGGAGGAGCAGGAAGCCGACGTCGAGCCGGATTCCGAGCTGCGCAACTACGACCCGGTCGATGCGGTCGCGGTGGTCGACGACGCCGAGCGGGCGCAGGCCGGCCTGACCCCGATGGGGACCAAACGCGGCGTCACCACCTCGGAAGAGATCGACTACCGGCCGCCGCCGGCGAAAGCGCTCGAGCGCGGCAAGGGCGACAAAGGCCCCGATCCGCGCGACCAGCAGGCGATCGGCCGCAAACTGATCGAGACGCTCGGCCACTTCGGGGTCGAAGCGAAGATCGTCGGCGTCGTCAGCGGTCCTCACGTCTCGCTCTTCGAACTGCGACTGGCCCCCGGAATCAAAGTCAAGAAAGTCACCGAGCTCGCCAACGACCTCGCCTACGCCCTGGCTTCGACCGACATCCGCATCCTGGCGCCGATCCCCGGCAAACAGGCGGTCGGGGTCGAGGTGCCGAACACGCGCCGGCGCATGGTCCGCCTCGGCGACGTCTACGCCGGGCGCCCGGAGAAGACCTCGCCGCTGGTCGCCTGGCTCGGCAAGGGGATCGACGGCAACGCGGTCTGGACCGACCTGGCGAAGATGCCGCACGTGCTCGTCGCCGGTACCACCGGCTCGGGCAAGTCCGGCTGCGTCAACGCGATCCTCTCCTCGATCCTGATGCAGGCTTCGCCGAACGAAGTCCGCCTCGTCCTCGTCGACCCCAAGCAGGTCGAGCTCAACCACTACGAGAACGTCCCCCACCTGCTGACGCCGGTCGTGACCTCACCGCGGCTTGCCGCGAACGTTCTTTCCAACCTGATCGCCGAGATGGAGAGCCGCTACGGGATCATGAGCCAGGCCCGCTGCCGCAACCTGGAGGAACTGAACCGGGCGCGCCGCAAGGCCGGCGAGGCGCCGCTGCCCCACATCCTCTGTGTGATCGACGAGCTCGCGGACCTGATGATGGTCGCCCCGGCCGAAGTCGAGGACTCGATCATCCGCCTCGCGCAGAAGTCACGGGCGACCGGCATCCACCTGGTGCTGGCAACGCAGCGACCCTCGACCGACATCATCACCGGCACGATCAAGGTCAACATCCCCTCGCGGATCGCCTTTGCCGTCTCATCGCAGACCGATTCGCGGGTAATCCTCGACCAGGGCGGCGCCGAGTCGCTGCTCGGCCAGGGCGACATGCTCTTCCGCGGCCCCGGCAGCTCGAAGCTGCAGCGAATCCAGGGTGCCTTCATCACCGAGGACGAGATCGCGCGGATCACCAAGCACTGGTCGCGCCAGGGCGAACCCGAATTCGAGGACGAGCTGCTGGAGACGCCGCCCGAGGCCGAGGCGGAAAAGGGCGATGACGACTTCGACCCCGACAGCGACGACCTGCTCGACGAGGCGATCCGGCTCGTCGTCCAGACCGAAACCGCTTCGGTCTCGATGATCCAGCGCCGCCTGCGGGTCGGCTACACCCGTGCCGGCCGCCTGATCGACATGCTGGAGCGGCGCGGCGTGATCTCCGGCTACGAGGGCTCCAAACCGCGCCAGGTGCTGATCTCCCAGGGAGAACTTGGACGGGTCCTCGGTTCCGGTGCAAGCGGCGACCCAGCCGCGGTCGCTGTAGAGGCCGATCCCGAGCCCTGACCATCGCGCGGTTCCCTTGTCCGACCGCCGCGGACAAAGGAAGCACGACATCTCGGGTCAGGTAGCGTGACGGCGTGATTCGCGCCGGGATAGTCGTCACCGGGACCGAGGTCCTGACCGGTCGCATCTCCGATCGCAACGGTCCCTGGATCTCCGAACAGCTCGCCGCCCACGGCGTCGAGGTCGCCCACATCCTGATCGTCGGCGACCGGCCGGAGGACCTCGAGGCTGCCTTGCGCTTCCTCGCGGCCGAGGGGATGGACCTGATCGTCACCAGCGGTGGGCTGGGCCCGACCGCGGACGATCTGACGGCCGAGATCGTTGCCCGCTTCGCCGGACGCGAGCTAGTCATCGATCCTGGGATGGAGGCGAAGATCTCGGCGATCATCCGCGCCTTCGCGCGGCGTCGCGGCGGTCTCGACGAGGAGGCGCTGGTCGCCTCCAACCGCAAGCAGGCGATGGTTCCCGTGGGTGCGGTCGCCCTCGATCCGGAGGGGACCGCACCCGGCCTGGTGGTGCCGACGCCCGAGCGGGTGGTGATCGTGCTTCCCGGGCCGCCGCGCGAGCTGCAGCCGATGTGGCCGGCGGCCCTGGCAACCGAGCCGGTGCAGGCGGTGCTGGCCCGTTCGACGCCGCTGCGCGCCCACACGATGCGGATGTTCGGAGTGCCCGAGTCGGAAATCGCCAAGAGCCTGCGTGAGATCGAGGCCGAGGGCGTGGCGCTGGACAGGGTCGAGATCACGACCTGCCTGCGCAAAGGCGAGATCGAGATCGACGTCCGCTATCGCGACGAGGCAACCGAGGTCGCCGAACAGGTGCGGGAGGGGCTCAAATCCCGGCATCCGAAAGAGACCTTCAGCCTCGATGGATCGACGATCGACGAACAGGTGGCGAAGCTCCTGGTCGGGCGACGGCTGGCGCTGGCGGAGTCCTGCAGCGGCGGTCTGATGGCGGCCCGAATAACCGATCTGCCCGGCGCGTCGGCCTACCTCATGGGTGGTGTCGTCTCTTACTCGAACGAGGCCAAGGCCGGGCTGCTGGGGGTCGACCCGGCGCTGATCGAGTCCAGGGGGGCGGTCTCGCCCGAGGTGGCGGAGGCGATGGCGATCGGTGCACTCGGGCGCTTCGATGCCGACGTCGCGGTTGCGATCACCGGCGTCGCCGGGCCCGACGGAGGAACCGAGGAGAAGCCGGTCGGCTACGTCTGCTTCAACGCCCGCCTCGCCGATGGCGTGGCGATCGCACGAGATCCCCAGATCCCCGGCAATCGCGCGGACGTCCGCGAGCGCTCGGCGCTGGTCGGTCTGCACCTGCTGCGCAATTTGCTGAGCGGGGCCGACGGGGCGCTGTAGCGGGCGTCGGGCTGGCACCGTTTCGTGCGTGCTCGGCGCGCGAAGATTTTCGAAGTGCGCGCCTACCGCGCGTGGCGGCCACGTAGCGTGAGGTGAGATGAGCAAGGGGAGACCGAAGAGCCCTCAGGCGCGGATGTTCGTCGCCCTCGACCTGCCGCAGCCGGTGCGCGAGGGGGTCGCGGCGTGGGGGAGGGAGGAGCTGGCGGATCCGGCGCTGAGGCCGGTGCCGCCCGAGAACCTCCACATCACGCTTGCCTTCCTTGGCTACCGGCCCGCGGGGGACGTGAAGCGAATCGCCGCCGGGCTGGCGGAATGCGCGGCGCCGGCGCCGCTGGTCGAGCTCGGCGATCCGGTGGCGAAGCCGCACCTGCGGAGCGCCCGGCTGTTCGCGCTGCCCGCGCTTTCGCCGGGTGCCGAGCAGATCGAGGCCGAGCTCGTCGAGCTGCTTGAGGCCAAGCGTCTCTACAAGCCGGAGAAGAGGCCCTTCTGGCCACATGTGACGCTCGCCAGGGTGCGCCCGGCGAGCAGGGGATCGCGGCGGCCGGCGGCCGTCGAAAAGGTGCCGGGAGCGCTGTCCGCGAGCCTCTCCAAACCCTTCTATGGCGTCCGGTTGACGCTCTACCGTTCCGTACTCCAGCCACAGGGTGCCCTTTACAGCCCCTTGGCCCAAGTCGAGCTGCCCGGAGCAGGGCGGCAGTGAGGTGAATCGATGGCAGACAGAAAAGTGGGCTTGAACGAGGTCTCCGCGAAAGAGGCCAAGGCCAAGGATGCAGCGCTGGAGAGCACCGTCAGCGGGATCAAAAAGGAGTTCGGCGAGGGTGCGCTGATGCGCCTCGGAGATCAGGGCACGGTCAAAGTCCCCTCGATCCCGACCGGTTCGCTGGCGCTCGACCTGGCGCTCGGCATCGGCGGCGTCCCACGCGGGCGCATCATCGAGATCTTCGGCCCGGAGTCCTCGGGAAAGACGACGCTCGTCAGCCACATCATTGCCGAGGCCCAGAGCCGCGGCGGCGTCTGCGCCTTCATCGACACCGAGCACGCGATCGACCCCGTTTACGCGCGGGCGATCGGCGTCGACACCGACGAGCTGCTCGTCTCGCAGCCCGACTACGGCGAGCAGGCGCTGCAGATCGCCGACCGGCTGATCGCCTCCGGCGCGATCGACGTGATCGCGATCGACTCGGTCGCGGCGCTGACCCCGAAAGCCGAGCTCGACGGCCAGATCGGCGACACGACGGTCGGGTTGCAGGCACGGCTGATGTCGCAGGCGATGCGCAAACTGGCCGGCGGCCTCAACCGGACCAAAACGGTCTGCATCTTCACCAACCAGATCCGGGAAAAGATCGGTGTCCAGTTCGGCTCGCCAGAGACCCAGCCGGGCGGCCGGGCGCTCAAGTTCTACGCCTCCCAGCGGCTCGATATTCGCCGCATCGAGACCCTCAAGGAAGGAACCGAGGCGGTCGGCAACCGGGTCCGGGTCAAAGTCGTCAAGAACAAGGTCGCGGCGCCCTTCCGTCAGGCGGAGTTCGACATCGAGTACGGAACCGGCATCTCGAGGGAGGGCAGCCTGCTCGACTTCGGCATCGAACAGGACCTGGTCCAGAAATCGGGTTCCTTCTTCTCCTATGGCGAGACCAGGTTGGGGCAGGGGCGAAACAACGCGAAACAGTTCCTGCTCGACAACCCGGAGCTGGCCCTGGAGATCGAAACCAAGGTCCGCACGGCGCTTGGTATCGACGGCGACGCCGCTGCCCCGGTGGTCGAGACGGAGGCCGAGCAGGCACCGCCGGTGGTGGAGGCCAAAGCGGCCTGAGCCCGCTCGGTCTCGGCCCTCGCCTGCCGGCACGCTCTCAACGGGAGCGGGCCTATAGGATTCGCGCCGCTTTCGCATGAGCAACGAAACCCTCTTCTTCATATTCGGGATCGCCCTGGCCGTCTCGGCCGTGACGTTCAGCTTCATCGGCCTCAAAGTCAAGGGCTTCCCGGGCAAAGCGTTCCCCGTGGTCGTCCTCTGGTTCGCGATCCTGGTCGGCTGCGCGACGACGTTCGCCGTCCTCCACGCCAAGGACGAGGACAAGGAGAAGGCCGCCAAGTACGAGCAGGCCGGCAAGGAAATCGAAAAGGCCGAGACCAGCGGGCCTTTCGAAAGCGCCGCGAAACGAGCCGAAGGCAAGGGCGGCGAAGAAAAAGCGGAAACCGGCGGCGAAGCAGCCAAGGGCCCTGGCGGCACGCTTGAAATCGCCTCGGTCGACGACGAACTCAAATTCGACGTGACCGAACTCGAAAGCAAGCCGGGCAAGGTAACGATCGACTTCAAAAACGGATCCGGCATCCCGCACAACGTCCAGATCGAATCCGAAGCGGGGGAAGTTCTCGGGGGGACCGAAACGGTTTCGGAATCCGAAGCGGAAGCGACGGTCGAACTGCCGCCCGGCAACTACAAGTTCTTCTGCAGCATCCCGGGGCACAGGCAAGCTGGGATGGAAGGGACGCTGGTCGTCAAGTAGGGGTTGCGAAGGAGGGGTGGGGTATCCCTCTTCTCTTGCCTACCTAGCTGGCTCGGCTGCAGTCGTCCGCGGTCGAGCGCTCGGCTAGCGGCACAAAACGTTCAGAGGGACACCCCACCCCTCCAACGGAAGCTCTACCCAGCCACGGATCCCCGCCAGCTTTCGTGTGACCGAACACCCCTGAAGTGCGGAAGCTCTCGGGGAGCCGGGGATCGCTCGCCCTGGTGAAGCTCGACGAGGGACGGCGCTGCCGGACATGGAAGCTGGCCCGGAGCGCGATCGGCGGCGCCTTTTGCGGACGCGGAGCACGGGATCTGGATCCGTTGGGGAGGCTCGGGTGACACCCTGAACGTTTTGTGCCGCTAGGCGGGAGCGCGTGCTCGGACGGCGGCAGCCGATCCCCCTAGGCAGGCAAGTGAAGGGTGTCACCCGAGCCTCCCAAGCAAGCCCAAGAATCGTGCCCCCGCCCCGCTAACCTGCGCCCCATGGCGAAGCGGTTCCACGTCACCACCTTCGGCTGCCAGATGAACGTTCACGATTCCGAGCGGATGCGCGGCATGCTGGCCTCCCTTGGCTACGAGGAGGCGGCGGAGCGCGCCGAGGCCGACGTGATCCTCTTCAACACCTGCTCGATCCGGGAGTCGGCCGATAGCCGATTCATCGCCCACCTCGGCGAGGCGAAGCGGCTCAAGGGGGAAGACCCCGATCGGGTCGTCGGGGTCGGCGGCTGCTGGGCACAGTCGGTCAAGGAGGAGGTGTTCGAGCGGTTCCCGTTCGTCGACGTCGCCTTCGGCCCGGGCCAGATCCACAAGCTCGCCGAGTTCCTCAATTCCGACTCGCTCACGGCTCAGGGGTATTTCGAGTTCGAGGACTTCTCCGGTCATCTGCCGGCACGGCGCGAGCGCGAGTTCCAGGGCTGGCTGCAGATCTCGCAGGGCTGCAACTGCCGCTGCTCCTACTGCATCGTGCCCTCGACCCGGGGGCGCGAGGTCAGCCGCGACCCAGCCGAGCTGCTGGCCGAGGCCGAGGCGCTTGCCGCCGATGGCGTTCGCGAGGTGACGCTGCTGGGGCAGAACGTCAACAGCTACGGCCGCGACCTGCCGCGCGAGAGCCGGATCGGGTTTGCCGAGCTGCTCGCCCGCGTCGACGCGGTAGACGGGATCGAGCGGATCCGCTACACGAGCCCCCATCCGAAGGACATGAAGGAGGACGTGATCCGCGCCCACGCCGAGCTGCCGGCGCTCTGCGAGCACATCCACCTGCCGTTGCAATCGGGTTCGAGCCGGATCCTCAAGCAAATGCGGCGCACCTACGATCGCGGTCGCTACATGGATCGCGTGGCGCTGATCCGCGAGCACGTGCCCGATTGCGCGCTGACCACCGACATCATCGTCGGCTTCCCGGGCGAGACCGAGGCGGACTTCGCCGAGACCCTGGCGGTGGTCGAGGAGGTCGGCTACGACGGCGCCTTCACCTTCGTCTTCTCGCCGCGACGCGAAACCGAGGCGGCGACGATGGCGGAGCAGGTCCCGCACCCGGTCAAGGTCGAGCGCATGGAACGGCTGGTCGAGGCTGTCCAGCGGCGTGCTCAGGAGCGCGCCCAGCGCTTCGTCGGCCGCACGATGGACGTCCTCGTCGAAGGCACCAGCCGCACCGACGAGACCCGCCTGCGCGGGCGTACCCGCCACAACAAGGCGGTCAACTTCGACGGCGTCGCCGAGCCCGGCGAGTTCCTCGAGGTCGAAATCGAGGGCGCGACCTCGCAGACGCTGAGCGGGGTCGCGGCCAGGCCCCTCTTGCCGCTTCTTTGACGGTTCTGGCGATCTTCGGGCCGACCGGCGTCGGCAAGACCGGGGTCGCGGTCGAGCTCGCCGACCTCCTCCGCCAGCGGGGGGAGGATCCGGTCGCGATCAACTGCGACGCGCTGCAGGTCTACGAGGGGATGCCGATCCTCACCGGCGCCGCAAGCGCTGCGGAGCAGGCACGGCTGGAGCACCGGCTGCTCGGCTTCGTCCCGGTCACCGCCGACTTCTCGGTCGGCGACTACATGCCGCTCGCGCACGCCGAGGTCGATGCGGCCCTGGCGGCCGGCCGCACGCCGATCGTCGTCGGCGGCACCGGGCTCTATCTGCGCGCGGCCATCGCCGAGCTCTCGCTGCGCAAGGTCCCGGCCGAATCCGAGAGCTCCGAGCTGTGGTCGCCCGAGACCCGACACCCGACCATGATCTTCGGCCTCGAGATGGATCGGGCCCGCCTCTACGAGCGGATCGACGCGCGGGTCGAGGCGATGGTCGCCGCCGGCGCCGCCGAGGAGGCGCGGCGAGCAGATGCGCTGGGCCCTGGACGAACCGCGCGCAAGGCGCTCGGTTTCGACGAGCTGCTCGCCGGCGACGTCGAGGCGATGAAGAAGCGCTCCCGCAACTACGCCCGCCGCCAGCTCACCTGGATGCGCAAGATCCCCAACCTGCACCCGATCGATCGCGCCGACCTCTCTGACCCCGAGGTCGGCTGGCGGATCGCGACACTAATAGATAGAAATCCTTGACTAATTGTACCGGGGCTGGTACTGGTACCCGCACGCCGATGGGGTAGCGGCGGTGCGGGGACAACAGAGGGGGAGGCGGAAATGAGGCACCTGATTGGGGTAGCGACCGTGGCGCTGGCGGCCATGCTGATTGGGATGGTGCCCTCATCCGCGCTGGCGTCGGCCGGCTTCGAAGCCGAAGCGCTTCCGGCGACGATCAGCGGTACGCAGGAAGGCAACGTGATCTTCGTGCAGGACTCGCTCGAAGTGGTCTGCAAAGCTTCGACCCTGACGGCCTCGATCGCCTCGGGCTCCGAAGCGTCGGAAACCCTGACGGCGACCCCGACCTATTCGGAATGCACCTCGGCCGGGAACGCGATGACGGTGACGACGACCGGGTGCAGCTACCTGCTCCACGCAGGGTCGGAAGCCGCCGAAAACGAATTCTCCGGCGAACTCGACGTTTCTTGCGCGGCCGAAAAATCGATCAAGATCTCCGGCAGAAACTGCGAATCGAAGATCGAAACGCAAAGCAAACTCAGTGGGTTGACGGAGACCGACCACGCGGAATCGAGCCCTCCGAATTTCACGCTGAAACTCGCCCCGACCAAAATCAAATACACGAAGACCAAAGACGGGGAAGGCTGCCCGTTCAGCGGCACGGGCACGAAAGAAAACGGCAGCCTGACTCAGACGGACGTCGAGAAAGGGAAAAACGAAGAAGTTAGCGGCGACGGCGTCAACGTGGTCCTGCCGGCGAAACTGTGCAAAGCGAACGAAGTGATGTGCGAACCCGCAAACTTGTTCGAATCGAAAACGGTGATCGAAGCCGAAGCGACGAACGCCAGATTCAAGACCGAAGGCACGATCGAAGGGAAACCCTTCTCGATCGAAATCAAATGCGGCTCCTCGTCGATCGTCGGGCAGAGCAAAGACATCACCGGGCACCCACGACTCCAGATCGAAGTCACCGCCTTCTCGATCCAGAAATGCACCGCCGGGACCAAAGCCTGCACGGTCGCCGCGCAGGAATTGCCCTACACCGGCTGGGTGGGACACGTGGGAGCGCTCAAAGTCATCGGGATGATGGTGCCCAACGTCACCTTCAGCTGCGAACCGACCCCCGAATTCAATTGCAAATACGGGAATACCTTCGTAAACCAGCGGATCGACGCGAGCGGCGGGAATCCACTCGTGCTGACCAAGAACGGCGCCCTCTCGGACGGCTTCCTCTTCAAGCGCTTCTTTGCAGAAGAAAAGAACTGCACCGTCGGCATGGAATGGACGGCCACCTACACCGTGACGAAACCGACGCAGGTGTGGATCACGTCCTAGCCAGGGCGGTTGAGCTCCCCTCGCGATCGCGGCAGCAAATAGGCTCCGCGCCGATGCGATTCGAGAAGTGGCAGGCCCTGGGCAACGACTACCTGATCCTCGAGGCCGAGAACCTCCCTTGGGAGCTCGGGCCGAAGCGGGTCGAATGGCTCTGCGATCCCCATTTCGGGATCGGCTCCGACGGCGTCCTGCTGCTCTCGCGCAGCGAGGACCCCGAGTTCGTCGCCGAGCTGCGGATCTTCAACCCCGACGGGTCGGAGGCCGAGCTCTCGGGCAACGGTGCCCGTGAGGCGATCCTCTACCTGCGCCGCCACGGCTGGACCGAGGCCGACGTCTTCACGATCAAGACCGTCGCCGGGCCGATCACGCCGACGATCACCGGCGAGCTGACCTGCAGCGTCGAGATGGGGCGCGCCTCGACCGCGTCCAAGGACTTTCCCTCCGGCCCCGAGGACGGCCGCGGCACGCTCAGCGCCGCCGGTCGGAACTGGCAGTTCCAGCACGTCTCGATCGGCAACCCGCAGTGCGCGATCGTCGTCGGCGAGGAGCTCGACGACCTCGACCTGGGCGAGATCGGGCCGCCGATCGAAGCCAGCGAGCTGTTCCCCAACCGGACCAACGTCTCCTTCCTCGCGATCGACGGCAGCCGGGTGCGGGCGCGGATCTTCGAGCGCGGGGTGGGGGAGACGCTCTCCTCAGGCACCGGCGCCTCCGGCGCCGCGGTGACCGCCTTCCTGCTCGGCGCGAAGAGCCCGATTCTGGTCGAGCTCGAAGGCGGCGAGCTGGAGGTCGAAATCGGCGAGGATCTGGCCGTGCGGCTGAGCGGCTGGGCCGAGCCGATCTGCGCCGGCGAGCTTTCGCCGGAGCTGATGCGGGCTCTCTCCGAGCTGGAATAGCGAGCTAATCGTTAGGGTTCCGCGCCCATGGGCATCGCCGACCCCTCAAAGCGCCTCGAGGCCATCCCGCCGTACAAGTTCCAGGAACTCGAGCAGCAGATCGCCGACAAGCGCGCCGCCGGCATCGACGTGATCAGCCTCGGCATCGGCGATCCCGACGAACCGACCTATCCATACGTCGTCAAAGCGATGCAGGAGGCGGTCGCCGACCCGGCCAACCACCAGTACCCGAGCAACCGCGGCCGCGAGGAGTTCCGCCGCGCCTTCGCCGACTTCTACGACCGGCGCTTCGGGGTCGAGATCGACCCGGCGCACGAGGTGATCCCGGCGATCGGCGCCAAGGAGTGCATCTACAACCTCTGCTTCGCCTTCCTCGATCATGGCGGCGTCGCCCTTGCCTCCGACCCCGGCTACCCGGTCTACACCGGCGGACCGATCCTGGCCGGCGCCAGCGCCCACCTGCTGCCGCTGGTCCCGGAGCTGGGCTTCGCCCCTGACCTCAGTGCGATCCCCGGCGAGGTCGCCGAAAAGGCGCGGCTGCTGTTCGTCAACTACCCGAACAACCCGACCGGTGCCGTCGCCCCCGAGGGCTTCTTCGAGATGGTCGTCTCCTTCGCCCGCGAGTACGAGATCCTCGTCGTCCACGACAACGCCTACTCGGAGACGACCTACGACGGCTACGTCGCGCCGAGCTTCCTCACCACTCCAGGCGCCAAGGAGGTCGGGGTCGAGGTCTTCTCGCTCTCCAAGGGCTTCAACATGACCGGTTGGCGCTGCGCCGCGATCCTCGGCAACGCCGACGCGATCCAGACCTACTGGCGGCTGAAGACGAACGTCGACTCGGGCCTCTTCGAGGCGGTCCAGATGGCCGGCGTCGCTGCGCTCGAGGGCCCGACCGGACCGCTCGAGCGGATGAACCAGACCTACGCCCGTCGGCGCGACCTCGTCGTCTCCGCCCTGCGCGAGATCGGCGTCGAGGTCAACGCCCCGAAGGGGACGATCTACGTCTGGGCGCCGGTCCCCGAGGGGCATTCCTCGACCTCGTTCTGCGAGACCGTGCTCGAAGAGGCCGCCGTCGTGATCTCGCCGGGCTCGATGTACGGGCCCAGCGGCGAGGGATTCTTCCGCATCTCGCTGACGACGCCCGACGAGCGGATCGAAGAGGCGGTCGAGCGGATGCGCGAGCACCTGCGCTAGAGCGGGCTTCGCGCGGATCGCTAACCTGGCGGCCGTGCTCAGGAAACTGGGGTTCCTTGCCGTGGTGGCGGTGATCTCCGTCGCCGGGATCGCAATCGCCGCCAGCGGTGGCTCGAGCGGCGACCTGACCGTTTGCGCCAAGAAGAGCAGCGGCGCGCTGCGCCTGGCGAAGAAGAATCGCTGTGCCAAGGGCGAACGAAAGCTGCAGATCGCCCAACAGGGCGAAACCGGTGCCCAGGGGCCGGCGGGAGAACAGGGCCAGCGCGGTGCCGCCGGTGCAACCGGCGAGCAGGGGCCGCCCGGCCCGGACGGTGGCTCAGGCGGTCCCACTGGGGCAACGGGAGCGACTGGCGCAACCGGGGCGACGGGAGTCACCGGGGCGACGGGAGTTGACGGCACTCCGGCCGAACTCGAACCCGAAGCGGTCAACTTGGTGACGTCCGTGCAGGCGTTGCCGCCCGCTTCGCGACCGGACTGCGAAACCGTCAGCGGCGTCTTCTGTAGCCGCGAAGACACCTACTGGAGGAACGCCGGCAACGGCTACGCGCCGGTCGGCTACCAGCTCGACGCGGGTGGCTACGTCCACCTTCAGGGCGCGGCCGAACAGCAGCTGGGCACGGGCTTCGAACGCAAGGAGGTCTTCTTCCTACCGCCGGCCTACCGGCCCGACTTCACCCGTCATTTCGCGGCCGTCAAATGCGGCGGCGAACCCACCTACGTCGACGTGCAGCCCAGCGGCGCGGTCGAGGTCAGGTTCGAAGTGCCCTACTGCATCAGCCTCGACGGCATCGAGTTCTACCCCTGACGTTCGGCGCGCTTTCGCCAGTAGCGCTCGAGGCCGCCGTACTGGTAGGCGGTGGGGACCGCCTGCAGCAGCTCCTCGACCGTCTCCTCGCCGTGACCTTCCGCGGCCAGCTGGGCGCGGATCCGGCGCAGCAGGTCGGCCTCATAGTCCTCTGCCGCCATCTCCCGTACGAGCCCCGCCTCGCGGTGCAGCACTTCGCGGGCGATCTCGAGGTGTGCGGCGGGCTCCTCGACCGGGCCGAAGTGGGTCAGCGCCAGCAGCTGCGGGTCCCAGGATTCGACGATTCCGATCGATTCGATCCAGGCCTCGACGTCGATGTCGGGCGGCGGGGTGGGGGGCATGACCAGCTTCGAAGGGGGAATGCGGCAGGCGGCGACGTCGCCGCAGAAGGCGGTGCCGCTCTCCTCGTGCAGGTAGCAGACGTGGTGGGAGGCGTGACCCGGGGTGTAGGCGACCCGCATCCCCTGCACGGTCTCGCCCCCGCGGAGGACGGTGACGTTGCGCTCGGGGACCGGCCGGATCCGTCCCCAGAGGTACTCGAGCCGGTCGCCGTAGAGGCGGCTGGCGCTGGCCAGCAGCTTCGAGGGGTCGATCAGGTGGGGAGCGCCGCGCTCGTGGACGTAGACCTCGAGGTCTGGCCAGCGTTCGACCATCGCCCCGGTCGCGGCGGCATGGTCGAGGTGGATGTGAGTGAGGAGGACGGCGCGCGGCTGCTCGCCACCGATCTCTTCGACCACCGTCGCCAGCGAGGACTCCGGGCCGGGGTCGACGAGCATCCCGTCGACCTCCCAGCAGGCGATCACGTGGGGGCGGCCGAGGTGGCGGACGTCGATGGCGCGCACGCCGCGCAGCCTATTGAGGCGGCTCAGGCCGTGGCGGCAGCCGGGATCTTGCCTTCGGCCTCGAGCGTCGCCCGCAGACCTTCCTCGAGCCCTCGCGGTTCGTAGCCGAGCTCGGCCTGCGCCTTGTCGTAGCTGGCCCAGAAGGTGACGCCGTCGGCAGAGGAGATCAGCTCGCGCAGGTTCGGCGGCTGGCCCATCATCTTGCCGACCACTGGGCCGACGGGGGTCAGCGCCTTGAGCAGGCCGGTCGGCAGCGCCCGCTTCGGCGCCTTGCGGCCGCTGAGGTCAGCGACGACGCCGATCGCCTCGCGCACCGTGGTCACCGGGCCGCTGATCACGTACGCCTCGCCGGGCCGGCCCTTGTCGAGCCCGAGCAGGATCCCGGTCGCGATGTCCTCGACGTGAGAGAGGCAGATGCCGAGGTCCGGGAAGGGGATCGCGACCATCCGCCCCTTGAGGAATTCGTTCAGCATCACCGCGATCGAAGAGGTGTCGCCGGGGCCGTAGACGCCGCCGGGCTGGACGATCACGCAGGGCAGGCCTTCGCCGATCAGCCGCTTGGCGACCTGGTGGGCTTCCCACTTGGTCTGCTCGTAGCAGGAGGTGAAGTCCTTGCCCGGATGCTCGTAGGACTCGTCGACGACCTTGCCGCCGGTATCGCCGAAGGCGCCAACCGTCGAGACGTAGACGACTTTGGGGATCTTCAGCGCCAGGGCCGAACCGAGCACCCGCTCGGTGCCGCCGACGTTGGCCTCTTTCATCGCCGCCCGCTCCCGGGCCGGGATCCCGACCTCGTAGATCGCGGCGGCGTGGATCACCGCGTCACAGCCCTCGATGCCGGCGCGGATCGCGCGCTCGTCGGAGAGGTCTCCCGCGGCTATCTCGCAACCGAGCTCCGCAACCTTTTGGCCCTTCTCGGGGTTTCGAACGAGGCAGACGACATCGTCTCCGCGCTGGCGCAGCTGGCGCACCACCTCGCCACCGATGAAGCCCGTTCCTCCCGTCACGAAGACCTTCACGTACCCAACCCTATACTTCTCTTTAGCAATGGCCAAGGGGAGACGGGTCTGGGCGGTGCCCGCGGCGATTGCGCTCGCTTGCCTGATGCTGGCCGCGCCCGCTGCCGCCGCTGGACCGCCAGTTGGGAGTTTCACGCCGGGCGTCGTCGAGCCGCCACCGCCCGGACGCAGTCTCGACGGCGACGTCGTTCTCCAAGCGCCAGCGACGGCAGTCAGCTCGGCCCTGCAGGGCGCTCCGGACGTGGAGCGGATGGCGACCGCTGACGGCTACACGGTGATCGTCGAAACCTCGCCGCAGTACGAACCCGACCTCGGGTACGACGAAGAACTGGTCGCCTTCCTCGACTCGCTCCTGCACGGTGCCGAGCTCGATCGGCTCCACGTCTACGTCGCCGTCCCGAGCGAGATGCGGTCGCGCTGCGGCGGCGCCGCGGCGGCCTGCTATCTGCCGCAGGCGAACACGATCACGATCGTCGGCCAGGAAAGCTATGCCGGCCTGCCGACCTCTTACGCGGTCGCTCACGAGTACGGCCACCGGGTCGAGTCCGCTCGTCGCAACCCGCCCTTCCCGGGTGGTGCGCTCGCCTGGGGAACGAAGCGCTGGGCGAGCGTCGAGCACGTCTGCCAGGGCACCCTGAACGGGATCTACGCCCCCGGCGACGAGGGCAAGTACTACTTCAGCAATCCCGGCGAGGCTTTTGCCGAGTCCTTCGCCTGGTACCACTACGGGCACAGCGTCCTCGATTGGCGCTGGGACGGCCGTCTGCGACCCAACGCCGCCGCCTACGCGGCGATCCGTGCCGACGTGCTCGAACCGTGGCGGCCGACGGTGACCGAAGCGAGCGGCGACCTGGCGCGGCGCGGCGCGCGCAAGAGCTATCCGGTGCGCCCGGAAAACGACGGATGGGTCCAGGTGCAGACCCACGGCAGCGGCGACGTCGACATCGGCCTCTACAAGGGAAACGACCTGGTTGCCGAATCCGCCCACGACGGCTCCACGGAGTCGATCAACTACGTCGCCTGCGGCGAACACAAGCTCAAACTCGTCGTCTTCGCCTACCACGCGCAGAGTCGCTACGAACTGACCCTGAAGACGCCCTGATCTCGGCGTCGGCGGAACCGGGCCAACGACCCGTACAATCGTCTTGAGTGCAACGTTCGAGAAACGGCCGCAAGACCGAGACCCGATACAGCGCGCAGCGCGGCAACGGAGCAGGGGTCACCAATCCGCGGGCACGGCAGCGGGCGCTGGCGATCGGGATCGTCGACGGGCGCGATGACGGCGAGCCCCTGGCCGAGCTGAAGGAGCTGCTGCGCACGGCGGGCGTCGCGACCGCCGGCGTCGCCACTCAGCAGCGCCCTGAGCCGGACCCCGACCGCTACTTCGGGCGCGGCCGCCTCGCGGAGCTGAAGGCCGAGATCGAGGCCTGCGACGCCAACCTCCTCGCCTGCGACGACGAACTGGCGCCGCGCCAGGAGCGCAATCTCGAAGCGGCGCTCGACGTCCCCGTGATCGACCGCACCGCGGTGATCCTCGACATCTTCGCCGACCACGCCCACTCGGCCGAGGGCAAGCTGCAGGTCGAGCTGGCGCAGCTCGAGTACAACATGGCGCGGATGAGGGGGCTGTGGACCCACCTCGAGCGGCTCGGCGCCGGCCGCATCGACGGCGGAATCGGCACCCGGGGACCGGGCGAGAGCCAGATCGAGACCGACCGCCGCCTCGCCCGCGACAGGATCTCGGCCCTGCGCCGGCGCCTCATGCGGCTCGAGCGCAACCGCGGCGTGATGCGGGCCCGCCGCGACCGCTCCTCGTTGCCCCGCGTTGCCCTCGCCGGCTACACCAACGCCGGCAAGTCGACCCTTCTGAACGCCCTCACCGGGGCCGAGGTCGCGGTCGGCGACCGTCTCTTCCACACCCTCGACCCGACCACCCGCAGCCTCGAGCTCTCCGGCCGCGACTACCTGCTGACCGACACCGTCGGTTTCATCGAGAAGCTGCCCCACCAGCTGGTCGAGGCGTTCAAGGCGACGCTCGAGGAGACCGTGCTCGCCGACCTCATCGTCCACGTCGTCGATGGCTCCGAGCCGGAGGAGCGCCGCCGGGCCGACATGCGCGCCGTAGACGCGGTGCTCGAGGAGATCGGCGCCGGCGAGAAGCCGCGCTTGCTGGTCCTCAACAAGGCCGATCTGCTCGAGCAGGACGAGCGGCGCGAGGCGGCTCTCGCCCACCCCGGAGCGGTGCTCGTTTCCGCCCTCGGCAGCAACGGCTTGGGGGACCTGCGGGAGCGGATCGAGGCGGCCTTCGCCGAGACGCTGACCGAGGTCGAGCTGCTGATCCCGTACTCGGAGGGCGGCCGCCTGCATGAGCTGCACGAGGTGGCCGGCGACCTCGAGCGCGAGGACCGCGCCGACGGGGTCCTCGTGCATGCCCGCGTGCCGGCGGCGGAGCTGCACCGCTTCGACGACCTGGCCATCGCCTGACCGGGCCCGTCCTCTAGGCTGCCGCGCGTGGACCTGCCCGTGACAAAGCTGGCCGAGAATGCGACGCTGCCCTCCCGCGCCCACGAGAGCGACGCTGGGCTTGACCTCTACGCCTGCGAGCCCGCGCACATCGGACCGGGGGAGAGGTGGGGCGTCGGCACCGGGATCGGCGTCGAGATTCCCGACGGCCACGCTGGCCTCGTCCTGCCCCGCTCGGGCCTCGCCCGCGACCACGGGATCGCGCTCGTCAACAGTCCCGGTCTGATCGACTCCGGCTATCGCGGCGAACTGCGCGTGCTACTCCTCAACACCGATCCGGCGGACATCTTCCGGGTCGAGCCCGGCGACCGGATCGCGCAGCTGCTCATCACCCCGATCGCGCCTGCCACGCCGGTCGAGGTCACCGCCCTGAGCGAATCGGCCCGCGGCGGCGGCGGCTTCGGCTCCTCCGGACGCTGAGCGGCTGGTCAGGGTTCGGCTTCGGCCAGATGCCTCAGTAGGACGATGGCGCGGCCGACCGTTGCCTGATCTTCGGCCGGCAGCTCTTCGATCGCCTTCACCAGCCAGCCCTCGCGGTTGGCGCGGTCGGCGGCCAGCGCCTCGCGACCGCCCTCGGTGAGGCTGACCAGGGCGCGGCGGCCGTCGGCTGGGTCGGGGTTGCGTTCGACCAGCCCCTCCGCCTCGAGGTCGCTGACGGTTTGCGCCATCGACTGCGGGCGCACCCGCTCGGCGACGGCGAGGTCGCTGACGCTCTTCGGCCCTTCGCGGTCGAGGCGGCCGAGGACGGCGCCATGGGAGATCGGGAAGCGGTGCTCGGCGCGCAGCCGACGAACCAGCTGGCCGAGGACGACGCGCAGCTCCGAGGCGAGCGGGGCGATGTCGGTCCGCGTCGGCACAGGCTCGACTATAGCGCCAATATAGACAGGTGAACTACGCAGTTTGCCTGTGTATTATCCGAGTGAGATGGAAAACCGGCGCTACAAGTGGGTCGTCCTCTCGAACACCACCCTGGCGATCCTCCTGGCGACGCTCGACGCCTCGATCACGCTGATCGCGATGCCGGACATCTTCCGCGGCATCCACCTCGACCCGTTGGTTCCCGCCAACAGCTTCTACCTGCTCTGGATGATCCTCGGCTACCTGGTCGTGACCAGCGTCTTGATCGTCAGCCTCGGCCGCCTCGGCGACATCTACGGGCGGGTGCGGATCTACAACCTCGGCTTCGTCATCTACACCCTCGCCTCGCTGCTGCTCGCGATCGACTGGATGACCGGTCAGGAGGGGGCGCTCTACCTGGTCATCTTCCGCCTCGTCCAGGGGGTCGGGGGAGCCTGCCTGCTCGCCAACTCGGCGGCGATCCTGACCGACGCCTTCCCCGCCAACCAGCGCGGGATGGCACTCGGGATCAACAACATCGTCGGCGTCAGCGGGATGTTCGTCGGCCTCGTCCTCGGCGGCCTCCTGGCGCCGATCGACTGGCGGCTGGTCTTCCTGATCTCGGTCCCGGTCGGGCTGTTCGGAACGGTCTGGGGGTACCTCAAGTTGCACGAGCTGAGCACGCCGCGCAAGGCCGCGATCGACTGGGCGGGAAACGTCACCTTCGCCCTCGGCCTGATCCTGCTGATGATCGCCGTCACCTACGGGATCCGGCCTTACGGCGGCTCGCCGACGGGGTGGGGGAGCCCTCGGGTGCTGGCGCTGCTTGTGGGGTCGGCAATCTCCCTCTTCGCCTTCGTGATCATCGAGAAGCGGGTGGCGGAGCCGATGTTCCGGCTGCCGCTGTTCCGCATCCGCGCCTTCACCTTCGGCACCCTCTCGACCTTCCTCGCCGCCGTCGCCCGCGGCGGCCTGATGTTCATGCTGATCATCTGGCTGCAGGGGATCTGGCTGCCGCTGCACGGCTACGACTACACCGAAGCGCCGCTCTGGGCCGGGATCTACATGCTGCCGCTGACGGTCGGCCTCTTGATCGCGGGGCCGATCTCCGGCTACCTCTCCGACCATTACGGAGCGCGCCCGTTCGCGACCGGGGGGATGCTGGCGGCGGCGCTCAGCTTCGTCTTCCTGACGATGCTGCCGATCGACTTCGCCTACCCGGTCTTCGCCGCGATCCTCTTCTTCAACGGCGTTTCGATGGGGATGTTCGCCTCGCCCAACCGGGCGGCGGTGATGAACAGCCTGCCGGCGGCCGATCGCGGCGCCGGCGGCGGCATGAACCAGACCTTCCAGAACTCGGCCCAGGTGATCTCGATCGGGATCTTCTTCACGCTCCTGATCATCGGCCTCACCTCGACCCTGCCGGCGACGCTGAGCGGCGGCCTCGAAGCCCACGGCGTCGCTGCCGGCGCTGCCCACCACGCCGGTCAGACGCCGCCGATCTCGGTCCTCTTCGCCGCCTTCCTCGGCTACAACCCGGTCCAGCACCTGATCGGCGCCGAAGCGCTCGCCGGCCTCCCGGCGCACTCGCAGGCCGCCTTGACCGGCCACGCTTTCTTCCCGCATCTGATCGCGGGCCCGTTCAGCGACGGCCTCGACACCGCCTTCGCCTTCGCGATCGTCGCTTGCCTGATCGCCGCCGGCGCCTCGCTGCTGCGCGGCGGCAAATACGAGCACGTCGAGATCCCGGCACGCGAGGCGCCGGGGTCCGGTCCGATCTCCCATCGACTGGAGGAGCAGCATGCGCGTTGAGTGGCACGGACACTCGTCCTTCACCCTGAGCGGCGCCTCCGCTACGGTCTTCGTCGACCCCTTCGGCGACATGTCGGGACTGGCCGAGCGGGGCATCCGGTGGGAGTACCCGCCGATCGCGGTCGACGGGGTCGACCTGCTGCTGGTCACCCACGAGCACCGCGACCACAACCACGTCGAGGCGGTCGCCGGCGAGCCCGAGCTGGTCCGTTCGACGGCAGGCAGCCACGAGACCGTGGTGGGAACGGTCCTCGCCGTCGCCTCCGAGCACGACGACGCCGCCGGCACCGAGCACGGCGCCAACACGATCGTCGTCTTCGAGCTCGACGGCATCCGCGTCGCCCACTTCGGCGACTTCGGCCAGGCCGCGCTGCGATCCGAGCAGCGCGAGGCGATCGGCGCGGTCGACCTGCTGATCGTCCCGGTGGGGGGCGGCCTGACGATCGACGGGGCCCAGGCAGCGGCGATCGCCCGCGAGCTGGACCCGAGCTGGGTCGTCCCGATGCACTACCGAACCCACCGCATCGGCTTCCTCGACGAGGAGAGCGAGTTCGTCGCGGCGATGGGAGAGAGGCATCGGCTTGATTCGCCGGCCTTCGACACCGCTGATCTGAGCCGCTCGGGCGAGCCCCTGGCGATCATCCCTGCCGCTCCCTGATTGCGCACGTAGTTTGTCGCCCACAGGGCGACAAAGTGCGAGGGCTTAGACGCCGGCGGCGGCGCGGGCGCTGGCGTGGGCGGCGCTCTCGAGCGCGTCGTCGAGCGGATCCAGCTCGGGACGGGTGCCGTAGCGGCGCTCGAGCGCGAGCGCGATCAGGTGGTCGGCGAGCCAGGCGTTCTTCGGCAGCAGCGGCCCGTGCAGGTAGGTACCGATCAGGTTGTCGCGACGGACGCCCTCGAGTCCGTCGCGGCCGTTGTTGCCGTGGCCTTTGAGCACCTGCCCGAGCGGGGTTGCGCCGGCGCCCAAGTTGGTGCGGCCGCCGTGGTTCTCGAATCCGGCGAGCACGCGGGGCCCGTCGCCGAGATCGACCTCGATCGCGACGTTGCCGATCAGCCGCGGGCCCTCCTCGCGCACCGTCTCGAGGTCGGCGAGGCCCAGCCCTGGCAGCGTCTCCTCGCCCAGCTGGTAGCTGTCGCCGAGCAGCTGGTAGCCGCCGCAGACGGCGAGCAGGGCGGCGCCGTCGTCGACCGCCGCCGCCAGGTCCTGGCGCTTACCGGCGACCATGTCGGCGGCGACCATGCGCTGATCGCGGTCCTGGCCGCCGCCGACGTAGAAGAGATCGTGCGCCGCGGGGTCGACCCCCTCGCCGACTCCGGCGCCGGCGTGGGCAAAGCCGATCCCGCGCCACTCGCAGCGCCGCTGCAGGAAGAGGATGTTGCCGCGGTCGGCGTAGATGTTCATCTGCTCGGGGTAGAGGCTGAGCACGCGCAGCTCCATCTCAGCCATCCTTGCCGAGGACGACGACGGTGGAGCCGACGTGGATGTCGGTGGGGCCGATCTCGCGGCGCTCGACCGGGGTGAGGCCGGCGGCGGCGGCCTCGGCCTCGAGCTGGGCGGCGGAGAAGGTAACGATCCGCACCTGGTTGGGCTCCTCACTCAGCTCTCCAGCCGGGGAGACGGTCTGGCGACGGCGGTGGACGACGATTTCGCCGGGGCCGATGGCGGCCTCGATCGCATGGCTCGAGTAGACCCAGCCGTCGACCTCGCGGACGTCGGGGAGCGGCGGCGGCGCGTCGTCGGGCTCGGGCATCTGCTCGAGGATCGCGGCGGCGAAGCGACCGCCCGGCTCGAGGTGGTCGGCGACGCAACGCAGGCAGGCGGCGCGATCCTCGGGGCCGTCGAGCAGCTGCAGCGTTTGCATCGGCGCCAGCGCCAGCGGCACCTGACGCCCGAGGTCGAACTTGCGGGCGTCGGCGTGGTGGGTCTCGATTGCGAGGCCGGCGCTGCGCTCGGTCAACTCCGCGAGGAAGCGGTCGTCGAGGTCGAGGCCGACGACGCGGCGGCCGCGGCGGGCGAGGTGGAGGGCGACACGGCCGGTGCCGCAGCCGAGGTCAAGCACCTCGCCGCCGGCAGCGGCAGCCAGCTCGTCCCAGAGCGGCAGGTCGGCGGCGTAGGAGCCGCACTCGACGTCGTGCCAGATCGCCTCCGCACCGAGCCCGTGGGTCACTGCCAGAACTCCTTCGCCAAGCCCCGGCCTGCCAGCAGCTTGCGCAGCTCCAAGAGGGCCGTGTAGGTCGGCAGCGCGAAGAGCTGCCCGTCGGCGCCGGCGACGGCTCGGTCGAGTGAGGCCTCGATCGCGGGCTCGACCTCGATCCGCTCCTCGGGCCAGCCGGCGTACTTCAGGCGCAGCGCCATCTCCGGCGCCCGGGTGCCGGCGCAGACGACGCGGCGCACGCTGGCTGCGAGCAGCTCGAAGTCGGCGTCCCAGACCCAGGAGACGTCGCGGCCGTCGGCGGTACGGTCGTTGAGCGCGATCCAAAGGTCGAGCGGGCCGCTTGCCGCCTCCAGCGCCAGCGTTCGCAGCACCTCGTTGGCGCCGGCCGGGTTCTTGATCAGCAGGATCGAGACGTCGATCTCGCCGACGGCGATCGTCTCGACGCGGCCGAAGGCGGCTCTCATCTCACCCAGCGCGGACGCGATCCGCTCTGGCGCCACACCCAGGTGGAGCGCAGCGGCGATCGCGGCGAGGGCGTTGTAGACGTTGTAGAGGCCGGGCAGCGGCAGGCGCAGCTCGATCTCGCCGGCGGGAGTGCGGACCGTGCTCCGCGAGCCGTCCATCCCGAGTAGCTCGATCTTCGTCGCGGCGACCTCGGGGTGGGGTCGTTCGGCGCCGCAGGTGGGGCACGAGTAGTGGCCGAGATGACCGACGAAGGCGACCTCATAGGCGTAGGGATTGCCGCAGCGGCGGCAGTGCTTGGCATCGAAGGCGTGTTGCAGCTCCGGCAGCGCCTGCGAGTGGTCCTCGATCCCGAAGTAGACGACCCCCTCGCGTGGGCGCTCGGCCTCGTCGCGGCCGAGGTCGGCGATCAGCGGGTCGTCGGCGTTGAGGGCGAAGGCGGTGACACCGGCACGGGTGGCGGCGACCCGCGCCCACTCGTCCGCGAGCGCCTCCATCTCCCCGTAGCGGTCGAGCTGGTCGCGGAAGAGGTTGCCGAGGACGATCAGCGAGGGCTCTAGTTCGGCCGTCACCTTCGGCAGCCAGGCCTCGTCGACCTCGAACAGGCCCTCCTCGCCGTGCTGCTCGAGCAGCGCCGTCGCGACCCCCCAGGTCATGTTCGAGCCGGCGCGGTTGTGGACAGGCTGGCGGCCCTCGGCGGCGAGCGCCGCGGCGATCATCCCCGCCGTCGTCGTCTTGCCATTGGTCGCGCTGACGATCGTCGAGCCAGCGGCAAGGCGGGAGCCGAGGCGGGCGATCGCGTCCGGCTGCAGGCGCAGGAGGACGCGCCCCGGCAGCGTCGTGCCGCCGCCGCGGCCGCTCGCCCGGCTCGCGGCGCCGAGCGCCCGCGCCAGCGCCAGCTTGGCGCCGAATCCGCTCAAGCCTCGGCCTGGGACGGAACGAGCACGCTGAGCGCCCGCGGCAGCACGCGCAGGTTCGCCGGCAGGTCGGTCAGATGCTCGCCGTCGGCGTAGACGGGAAACGGCCTGCTGGCGGTCAGTTCGAGCTGGGAAGCGCGAAAGACGCTGACCGCGTCCTCCTCGACGTGGGTGCCCTTGTACACCTTCGGCAGGTTACTCACGAAGCGCAGCTTGCTCGCCTCGCCGACGTGGACGACGTCGAACTCGCCGTCGTCTAGCTCGGCGCCGGGAGCGATGAACATGCCGCCCCCGTAGGCGCGGCTGTTGGCGACCGAGACCGAGTAGCCGCTGAGCCGGATCCGCTCCTCGCCGACCCGCACGGTGAAGCGGGCCGGTTTCCAGCGCAGCAGGGTGGAGACCGCCGCCCAGGCGTAGACGAGGTTGCCGCGGAGGAAGCGGCTGCGGTTGGCGCGGGCACTCGCTTCGGAGTCGAAGCCGACGCTGACGATGCCGAGGAAGCGCTTGCCGTTGACCTCGCCGACGTCGATCCGGCGGCTACCGCCGGCGAGGATCGCGGCGACCGCCGCCTCCGGCTCGTCCGGGACCTCGAGCACCCGTGCCAGGTCGTTGCCGCGCCCGCAGGGGATCAGGCCGAGCGGCGTCTCGGCTCCGGCCATCGCGCCGCCGATCGCGCCGAGCAGACCGTCGCCGCTCATCACCACCGGGACCTCGTTTGCATCGACCGCGCGCAGCGCCTGCTCGACGCCGTGCTCGAGGCTCTGGGTGCGCTGCACCCGGAAGTCGGCCCGGGCGGAGTCGAGCGCCGCCTCGACCCGCGGCAGCAGCTTCAGCGCGCGCCCGCCGGCCGAGTGCGGGTTGACGAGCACGGTCAGTGGCATCCCCCGGATGTCCATGCCGTTTGCAGCCTAAACGCCGTTGCTCGCCGGGCCCACCTCGCCCAGGCGGGCGACCGAGAAGCTGCCGTCTCCCGCCGCCTCGCCGGCCACCGGCCGGAAGCCGGCCCGCCGCAGGCGCCGTCGCCAGCGCCAGCCGCCGGCTGCGTTGCCGCCGGCGGTGCGGGCGAGGAGCAGATGACCGCCTCGGCGCAGGACGCGGCCGGCCTCGGCCGGATCGGGGGCGACGTCGATGCCGGCGAGCAGGTCGAAGTGGTCCTTGGGGTAGGGGAGAGAGGACGGCGAGCCGACCTTGAACGCAACCCGCCCCTCCGGGTCGAGGCCGACCCTGGCCGTGGCCCGGCGGATCGCCTGCTCGGAGCGGTCGACGCCGCGGATGCGGGCGCGCGGGAACTCGCGGGCGAGGAAGAGCGCCGCGTCGCCTTCGCCGCATTCCACCTGCAGCACCCGCTCGGGCTCGCCGACGTGGAGGACGGCAGCGGCGAGCGGCGTCAGCGGCGGAGCCGGCATCGAGCGATCGTAGTGATCGTCTAGGCTTGCGCGCCGATGGAGGCGCACAAACGCGATCCCCGCTGGATCATCCTCGCCGTCTTCGCCGTGATCGTGGCCGGCGTCGTCGCCGTGATCCTGATCTCACAGGGCGGCAACGACGACTCGAGCAGCTCCGCCAAGACGGCGGCTAACGGCTGCAAGCGGGTCGAAGCGCCCGAAGCGAAGGAAGTCAGCCTGAAGAAGCCGGCACAGACGGTGAAGAAGGGCGAAGAACTGACCGCGGTGGTCGAAACCAGCTGTGGCACCTTCGAGATCGAACTCGACACCACCCGGGCGCCGGTGACGACCAATTCGTTCGCCTACCTGGCCGAAGAAGGCGTCTACGACGACGTCTCCTTTCTCCGCATCGTTCCCAACTTCGTGATCCAGGGCGGCGATCCGACCGAGACCCAGTCGGGCGACGCCGGCTACAAGGTGGTCGAGAAGCCGCCCGCGAACCTCGCGTACACGAAAGGCGTGGTGGCGATGGCGAAGAGCTCGGCCGAGCCGCCGGGAACCTCGGGCAGCCAGTTCTTCGTCGTAACCAGCGCCGACGCCGGCCTGCCGCCCGAATACGCGCTGGTCGGCAAGGTCAGCGAAGGCCTCGACGTCGTCGAGCGGATCGGCAAGCTCGGCACGTCCAGCGAAAAACCGAAACAACCCGTGCTGATCGAAAAGGTGACGATCGAACACGGCGGCGCAGGCGGATAGCTACCCTCATAGGCGATGCCTAAGCCCAAGGTCGGAGATCAAGCCCCCGATTTCGAGCTCCCGGGCACCGGCGGCAAGACCTATCGACTCGCCGACTACCGTGGCCGCTGGCTGATTCTCGCCTTCTACCCGGGTGACTTCACCACTGTCTGCACGAAGCAGTTCTGCTCCTACCGCGACCAGAGTGAGCGCCTCGACGGCCTCGGCGCCGAGGTCCTGGGAATCTCGCCGCAGTCGGTCGAGTCGCACGAGCGCTTCGTCAAGGAGAAGGAGCTAAACGTGCCGCTGCTCGCCGACGAGCACAAGGAGGTGGCGCGCGCCTACGGCGTGCTCGCCGGACCGCTGGTGCGGCGGGCGATCTTCGTCATCGACGAGGAGGGCGTGATCCGTCACCGCAAGGTGACCCTGGCCGGCCTCACCTACGAGTCCGTCGACGATCTCGAACGCGCGCTCGCGGCGATCCAGTGAGCGCCCTGGGGGCGGCCGAGCCCTTCGTCGTCGGCGAGGCGCCGCTGCTGCGCGGCGAGGTCGCGGGGGAGGGCCCGCCGATCGTCCTCTGCCACGGGATCACCGCGACCCGGCGCTACGTGGTCCACGGCTCGCGGGTCCTGGAGCGCGCCGGGTACAAGGCGGTCAGCTACGACGCACGCGGCCACGGCGAGTCCGAGCCGGCGCCGCCCGGGGATGGTTATGGATACCCGCAGCTGGTCGCCGACCTCGAGCGGGTCGTCGCGGCGCAGGTGGGAGAAGCGCGCTTCCTGCTCGTTGGTCATTCGATGGGCGCCCACACCGCCGTTGCCTACGCTCTCGCGCACCCCGAGCGGCTCGCCGGGCTGGTCGTCGTCGGCCCGGTCTACAGAGGGGAGATCAAGCAGTCCTCGCTCGAGTACTGGGACGGTCTGGCCGCCGCGCTGGAGGGTGGCGGCGCCGACGGCTTCGTCGAGTACATCGCCCAGGAGCAGGGGATCGACCCGGCCTGGCGCGACTCGGTCCTGCGCTTCACTCGCGAGCGGATCCTGCTTCACCGCCATCCCGAGGCGCTCGTGCAGGCGCTGCGCGAAGTTCCCCGCTCGCGGCCTTTCGGGGGCTTGTCGGACCTGGCTGAGCTGGAGATGCCGGCCCTGATCGTCGCCAGCGGCGACGAGGCCGACCCTGGCCATCCTTACGACGCCGCCGTGGCCTATGCCCGGGAAATGCCCGCAGCGCGGTTGATCAGCGAGGGGGAGGGGGAGTCGCCGCTGGCCTGGCAGGGGGGCAAGCTCTCGCGCGAGATCGCCGCCTTCGGCGAGGGGCTGGCTGCCGACAACCACTCAAAGGCTTTATCGTGGTCGTCATGAGGGTTCCGTCGGAGGCGAACCTGCGACGCGTGATCGCGTTCGTGGCAGCGGTGGGGATCGGCGTGGCGACGTACATCACGATCGCCGACTCCGGCGGCGGGCACCCGCAGTGCCTGGCCGGCGGCACGGGCTGCGCGACCGTCGCCGCAAGCTCCTACTCGCACATCGCCGGCGTCAACATCGCCGTCTTCGGGATCGTCGGCTACATCCTCTTGCTGACCAGCGCCTTCTTCGCCAACGACGCGGCCCGCTTCGGCGGCTTTGCCGTCGCCCTCGGCGGCTTCGGCTTCAGCGTCTACCTGACCTACCTCGAGATCTGGAAGATCGAAGCGATCTGCCAGTGGTGCGTCGCGAGTGCCGTCCTGATGACGATTCAGTTCGCGCTCAACGCGACGCGCCTGATTGGATACGCGGGCATCGACGACGACGCTCCAGGGCCCGAAGAGGCCGAGCTGCAGACCTGACCAAAACCAGGGGGAACGATGAGCAACAAGCGGGCAAGGGAGGAACGCCGCGAACAGCGGCTGGCAGAAGAGAGCAAGGTCGAGTCCAAGGATCGGCGCACGCGGCTGCTGCAGTTCGGTGCCGGCGCCGTCTTCCTCGCCATCGTCGTCGTCGTCATCCTGATCGTCGTCAACGGCAGCAGCAGCAGTAGTAGCAGCGGCGGCGACGCCAAGAACGTCAAAGAAGTCGCCGAGGTCGAAAAGCTCCTGAGCGGGATCGATCAGGAAGGGATGACGCTCGGCGACCCGAAAGCGCCCGTCGAACTGATCGAGTACGGAGACCTGCAGTGCCCGATCTGCAAAGAGTATTCGGAAGAATTCCTGCCTGCGATCATCGAAGGCCAGGTCGCCCAGGGTCAGGCCAAGATCACCTTCAAGAACTTCGTGATCATCAGCGAAGAATCGTATCCCGCAGGTCACGCCGCGATCGCCGCCGGCGAACAGGGCCTCGGCTGGAGCTACATCGAGACCTGGTACCGCAACCAGGGCGAGGAGCGCTCCGGCTACGTCACCGACGAATTCATGACCTCGATCGCGAAAGCGGTGCGCGTTCCGAACATGAAGAAATGGAACGAAGCCCGCAACAGCCCGGCGGTCAAGAAGGAGGTCGAAGAAACGACCAGCGAAGCCCTCAACAAACTGCACTTCAACGGCACGCCGTCGTTTGCGATCCAGGGCCCGGGCACCAACGGCCTCGAACTGCTCGGCACCCCGGAATCGGTCGGCGATTTCGAAGAAGCGATCAACGCCGCAAGCTGAGGGGAAGGGGGGCTCAGGACGCCCTGGGCTCCCTCTCCGCTTCAGGTTTACATAACCACCATTATCGTGCGTTGGATCTATTGGTCGTGCTGGCCCTGCGCGTTCTGAGCGCTTAGAGTGCGCGCCGGATGGCGCTAGAGCTGGACCCGCTGGTCGCCCTGCTCGTCAGGGCATATCCGCGCGAACACGAGAGCGAGCTGCGCGGCCGCCTCGATCGGCTGATCGTCGAGGCGTGCGCTCAGCCGGATATGGACGAGGCCGAGCTGGAGGAGCAGGTATCCGCCTGGGTGACGCAGTTTCCCCGGCGCCGCGAAGACTGGACCAGCGTCGACCTCGCCCTCGCGGACCTGCGCAGGGTCCTACTGCCCTCCCCCCAGACGCGGCGGGCACGGATCTTGAGGCGACTGGGGAGGCTGGCCGAGATCGCCGCCGAGCACTACATCGCCGCGGCGGGCCTGGTCGCCGCGCTGGCCAGCGCCTTCTACGGCCTCGCCTACGCACGGTTTTACGAATCGATGGGCATAACCCCCGAGCAGGCGGGATTCACCCCGGCCCAGGTCGTCGCCCACTCGATCGTCGGCGGTCTCGTGCTCCTGATCCTGATTACCGCCGCGATCTTTCTTTTCTTCGTTCCCCTGATCCCGGCCCGCGAGGAGAAGATGGAAGCCGGCGCCCGGCGTCACTGGGGCCCGGTCGCCTGGAACCTCACCTTCACTCTGGCCGCCGCCGCCGGGCTCGCCGCGCTCTGCGCCCTCGCCGGCCGGCGCTGGGAGCTGATCATGTACCTGCTGGTCATCCAGCTCGTCTGGTGGGCGCTGACCAGTCTTGTCATCAGCGAGCGGCGGCTGAAGCCGGCGCTGCTCGAAATCAGCGTCGACCGCTACGTCGTCACCGGGATTGCCTGCCTGATCCCGGCGGTTCTGGCCACGGGAGTCGTGACCTACCTCAAGGCCGAATCCCTCGGCGAGCGGGCGACCGTCGGGCGCGCCGTGCGCAATCCCAAGATCGGCGTCTTCCCCTTCCTCGGGGTCCACGCCGAGCCGGCGGAGGTCGCCTGGGTCGCCGACCCGAAGCTGCGGACGCTGCCGCGCTGCGTCCTCTACCTCGGCTCCTCCGAAGGCGATGCGGTCCTCTACGACAGCCACAGCAGCAGCACCTTCCACGTGCCGACGGGCAACATCGCCATCGACCTAGAGGGAGACCGGTCCAGCTGCGAAGCCCCCGTCAACGTTCGCTCGCCGGAAATCGTTCCCGACGGCGCGGGCAAGGTCATCTGCCGGCACGGCGACTGGCGCCCCTCCGAGCACGCGCGCTACGAATACGAATGGATCTGGGTCGACCACGAACTCGTCGACAACGGCGACGGACGGCCCTGGCTCCTCTACGAATGGGCATTCCCGCCGAACGCCGTCGTCTACTGCCGCGTCACCGCGCACACCGCGATCGGCGAGGACACCGCCCTGGCGACGCCGGTCGCCGTCAACGTCGAGCCGGCGATCTCAGAATCGGTCCCGGTCGGCGGCGATCGACACTAGGGCGCGGAGCGCGGCTGGGATGCCGCGCGGCAGGTCGGCCGAGGGCGAGGCGCCAGGGTGCTGGTGGGCGATCCGGACCCTGAGGGCGCCGGGGCGGATGCGGAAGCGCAGCGGCGGCTCCATCGTCACCGACTCGCCGTCGATGCCGAGCGCGATCGGGCGATCGGCGTCGATCTCCAGCTCGGGCAACTCCAGCGCCTGCCAGCGCGCCGCCTCCGACCTCTCTCCGGCTATCGGCGGGTGGAAGTCGACGACTCCGAGGACGCCGGCGTCAAGCCGCGGCCTGGTGCCGGAGCCGAGCGTCGGCCCCAGCAGGTAGACGTTGTTGGAGACGAGGATCAGGGCCGTGCTGGCGCGAGGCTCGCCCTGCGCGTCGCGCCAGCGCAGCTCGCTGGCCTCGCCTTCGGGCCCGAGGGTCTGCGATAGCGTCTCCAGCAGCGTGCGCAGCTTGGCGGCGCGGTAGCGCTCCTGGCCGACCGCCTCGGCGTAGACGCCGAGCGAGACGTTGTTGACGAAGACGCGGCCGTTCACCTCCCCCAGGTCTACATAACGCTCCCCTCCCTCGACGAAGGCGTCGAGGGAGCCGACCACGTCCTCGCGGTCGACCCCGAGATCGAGGGCGAAGTGGTTGCGGGTCCCCGAAGGAATGCAGGCGTACGGAAGGTCGTGCTCAGCGGCGATCGAGGCAACCAGCGCCTGCGACCCGTCTCCCCCGGCCATCGCCAAGCCGTCGGCGCCGCGCCGGACCGCCGCCCGGACCAGGGCCTCGAGGTCGTCCCCCTCCCCCAGCTCGATCGTCTCGATGCCGCGCTCCCCGGCCGCGACGACGAGCCCGACTTCGGCGGCGCGACCGTCGCCCGAGCGTGGGTTGACGAAAAGCACCGGGTGGCGTGGCGCGGGCGCGGGCGGCAGCGAGCGTTCCGCGCGAAAGGCGGCGCGGGCACCGGCCACCGCGACGAGGAAGGCGACGACGACGATCGTCAGCGTTGCCGCGTTTTCGCCGCTGACGATGACGCCGATCGCGGTGCCGACCAGCAGCGCCGCAACGCACATCCCGAGCAGGCGCAGCGGGCCGCGCCGCAGGACCCCGAGCCAGGCGGCGATCAGCGCCGCCAGCACGCAGGCGAGGACGATCAGCCCGCCCGGGAAGTCGGTGACGAAGACCTCGAGCGCCAGCGCCAGAGCGACGGCGCCGCCGAGCAGGGCGAGAATTGCTCCGAGGCGGCGCCTCATATCATCGCCCGATGCGCGCCTGGTTGAGAGAGGCGAAGGCGGTCGACACCGCCGTCTATGCGGCGGTCGCCGGGACCGAGACGCCGCGCCTGGACGTCGCCATGCGCCGGCTCAGCGGCGCCGCCGACAAGGGCGTGCTCTGGTTCGCGATCGCCGCCGCGCTCGGTCTCGGCGGCGGCGCCGGGGGCCGAGCGGCGGCGCGTCGCGGCGTCGCTTCGCTGGCGCTTGCCTCGGGCTTCGCCAACCTCGTCGCCAAGCCCCTGACCACCCGCCGCCGTCCCGAGCGCGAGGAGCTCGCGGTCCTCGCTCGCCGCCAGGTGCCGATGCCGCGGACCAGCTCCTTCCCCTCCGGCCATGCCGCTTCGGCCTTTGCCTTCGCTACCGGCGTCGGACAGGCGGCGCCCGGGCTCTCGGCGCCGCTGCGGGCGCTGGCGACGCTGGTCGGTTACTCGCGCGTCCATACCGGGGTCCACTATCCCGCAGACGTGCTGGTCGGCGCCTTCATCGGCGTCAGCGCCGCCGAGCTCGCCGGGCGGATTTTGGACCGACGTTAGCCTTCCGTTCGGCAGTTTCGTTCGAACAGGCTTCATCGAGCAAAAGGGGGCTTCTCATGTCGGAACCGTGGTCGACCGTCGAACAGGCCGAAAAGGGCGTCTTGGCAGTGACCTCGCTGAAGGTCCCCGCCCGCGCGGCGAAAAAGGTCTTCGAGCAGTTCCAGGCCGGGCACGGCTATGAAAAGAGCGAAGGCACCGGCACTCTCAGCGACGACACCTCCGACTTCGTGATCGGCAAGCAATCGATCAAGTTCGTCACCAAAGGCGACGAAGCGCTCAACCGGGTGCGGAAGAAATCGGTCGGGCCCTACGACTTCAGCGGCCGCGACCTGCGCATCACCTTCAAGATCGAAGGCCTCGAAAACGTCGAAGGGTTCGAAGTCTTCCTCTCCAGCGACAACCTCTCGACCAACAACGTCCACTACCCGATCTCGATCCCGGTCCAGCCCTACGTCGCCGACGGCGAGTGGGCCTCGGTGACGATCAGCTGGGGCGACCTGGCGAACAACTTCCCGCCCGGGACGATCGCCCGCAACAAAGTCAACTTCGTCGAAGTCCGCCTCGAAGACGACGGCAGCGGCACTCCGGTCACCTTCCACCTCAACGAGGTCGCCGCCGTGCCCGAGCCGGCGGCTGGGGTCGTCAGCATCGTCTTCGACGACGGCTACGGCTCGACCTACACCCGGGCTCGCCCGAGTCTCGACCGCTACGGCTTCCGCGCCAGCGCGGTGATCATCCGCGACCTGATCGGCACCGCCAACTACATGACGCTGGCGCAGCTGCGCGCCCTGCAGGACCAGAGCGGCTGGGACGTCGCTGCGCATGCCGACACCGTCGCCAACCACAACACCGGCTACGCCAACCTCGAAGATTCGGTGGTCGAAAAAGAGCTGCGCGGGATCAAGCGCTGGCTGCTCGAAAACGGGTTCGAGCGTCGCGACGTCTTCGCCTGGCCGCAGGGCTCCTTCACCGCTTCGCAGATGGTGATGGCGCGGCGCTTCTTCAACGCCGTTCGCGGCACCACCGGGGGAAACGGCGGCGCCGGCGGCGCTCAGGAGACCTTCCCCCCTGGCGACAACGGGCGGCTGCGGACCTGGACCGTCGGCAGCACCCAAACCAAGGCCGAAGTCGAAGCGGCCCTGAGCCAGTGCAGCACGAACAAGGGCTGGCTGATCCTCAGCTTCCACGAGCTGGTCGCCAGCGGCGCCTCGGGCGGCACTCAGACCAACGAAGCGACGTTCTCGCAGATGGTCGACGCGATCTCCGCCAGCGGCCTCGGCGTGAAGACCCTGGCCGAGGTGATGGAGAGCTGAGCGCGGCTGCTCAGGCGGCGTCGCGCTGCGGTGCCGCCGCCTCCGCCGCGCTCGGCTCGCTTGCCGCTGCCCGCTCCTCGTAGGCTCGGCGCGCGTTGTGGTCGACCTCGAGCATCAGCTTGTCGACCTTCATCGCCCGGCCGATCGCCTCGCGCCAGCCCCGTGGCAGCAGCTGCAGGAAGCGGTAGAGGCCGCCGTTGCTACGCGGCACGAAGACGTCGAAGCGCGGCACTTCCATCGCCTCGACGATCGCGTCGGCGACGTCCTCGGGCTCGACCGGTTTGACCCATTTCTGGCCGACGCCGCTGGTCAGCTCCGTGTTGACGACAGTCGGCATCACGCAGAGCACCTCGACGCCGGTCTCGCGCAGCTCCGCCCGCACCGCCTCGCTGATCCCGACCACGGCGTGCTTGGTGCCGCTGTAGGTGGCGATGCCGGGGATCCCGGCCTTGCCCGCCTGCGAGGCGATGTTGACGATCCAGCCGTTGCCGCGCGGGAGCAGCCGCTCGATCGCCAGCTGCGTTCCGGTGATCACCCCGTGCAGGTTGATGTCGATCTGGCGACGCACCGACTCCGGGCTCTCCTCGACGAACGGCGTCACCGGCATGATCCCGGCGTTGTTGATCACCGCGTCGATCGGCCCGAGCTGGCGCTCGGTCTCGGCCAGGAAGGATTCGAAGGAGGCGCGGTCGGTGACGTCGAGCGCCAGCGCCACGGTGCCGCCGCCGAGCCCGGCCGCGGTCTGCTCGGCGAGATCTGCGTCGAGGTCGCCGATCGCGACCCGGCAGCCACGGCGCACCAGAGCCGTCGCCGTCGCCTTTCCGATCCCGCGCGCGCCGCCGGTGATCGCCACCACTTTGCCGTTCAGGGAAAGTCGATCCTTCGCCATTTCGTCCTCCGTTATCTCGATCGCGGACGGGCTCATCTCATCCGGCCGGCTTATAGACCGTGACCACCGCGGCGCCGCCGAGGCCGATGTTGTGCTGGAGGCCGACCTTGGCCCCCTCGACCTGGCGCTTGTCAGCTTCGCCGCGAAGCTGCCAGGTCAGTTCCGAGCACTGCGCCAGGCCGGTCGCGCCCAGCGGGTGCCCCTTCGAGATCAGCCCGCCCGAGGGGTTGACGACGACCTGGCCGCCGAACGTCGTCGCCTCTTCCTCGACCAGCTTGTGGCCCTCGCCCTCGGCGGCGAAGCCGAGCGCTTCGTAGGTGATCAGCTCGTTGGCGCTGAAGCAGTCGTGCAGCTCGCAGACGTCGACCTCGGCGGCGCCGACACCGGCTTCCTCGTAGGCCTGCCGGGCCGCGGTCGCCGACATCTCGGAGCCGACGATCGTCATGCAGTCGGCCACCTCGTCGAAGGTCGAGCTGAGGTCGGTCACCATCGACTGGCCGACGATCTCGATCGCCTGTCCCCAGAGGTCGTGCTCGTCGACGTAACGCTCGGAGGCGACGATCGCGCAGGCCGAGCCGTCGGAGGTCGGCGAGCACTGCAGCTTGGTCAGCGGCTCGTGGATCATCTTCGCCGCCTTGATGTCCTCGAGGCTGTACTCGTCCTGGAACTGGGCGTAGGGGTTGTTGACCGAGTGCTTGTGGTTCTTCCACCCGATCCAGGCGTAGTGGTCGGGGGTCGAGCCGTACTTCTGCATGTGGTCGCGGCCGGCATTGCCGAACATCTGCGGCGCGAACGGCGACTGCTCGGCGTCGCGGATCTCGAACATGCGGGTGATGTGCTTGTCGAGGGCGGGCGTGCGATCGGTGTACTTCATCCCGAGGCTGCCCTTCTCCATCTTCTCGAAGCCGATCGCCATCGCGCAGTCGACGAGCCCGCCCTTGACCGCCTGACGGGCGAGGAACAGGGCCGAGGAGCCGGTCGAGCAGTTGTTGTTGACGTTGACCACCGGGATCCCGGTCAGGCCGAGCGCGTAGAGCGCCCGCTGCCCATAGGTCGAGTCGCCGTAGCAGTAGCCGGCGAAGGCCTGCTCGACGTCGCCGTAGTCGATGCCGGCGTCGGCCAGTGCCTTCTCCCCCGCCTCCTTCGCCCAGTCGGGGTAGTCGCCCTCCTTCGCCCCGGGCTTCTCGAACTTGGTCATCCCGACACCGATTACGAACGTGCGCTCGCTCAAAAGTCTGCTCCTCATCGGGCCGCGTTCCCGTACGCGGCGTTTGGCTGGTCAGCCAAATCTAGCGCGACTCGGCCCCAGGGGCAGGCGGCGAGGGCCTCAGGGCCTGGAAGTCGAGCCCCCGCCCCGCCTTCGGATCCGGCCACAGCACCCAGGCGAGGAAGGCGATCACGATCCCGACTGCGGTGCCGATCGCGCGCAGATCGGCGGCGTGCCAGGCGTTCTCGCCGAGGGTGTCGGTCAGCAGCACGACGTAGACGGTGACCGAGGCCGTGAACAGCGCGTACTGGACCGTCAGCAGGCCGAAGCAGAAGCCGGCGGCGAGGAAGAGGATCGTGACCACGGCGAGGTCGCTGCCCCCGATCGTCTCTGCCGCCACGGTGGCGATCACCAGCCCGACGGCGGTCCCCGCCGCCCGCAGCACCAGCCGCAGATACGTTTCGTCGCGGTCCGGGCGCATGACGAAGAGGATCGTCAGCGGGATCCAGAAGCCGTGGTCGTCCATGTCGAAGATCCGGTAGACGGCGACGCCGGCGGCGAGCGCGGTCCCGAAGCGGATCCCGTGGCGGAAGGCGACCGAGTCGAGGCTGAGGTTCGAAGCCAGTGCCCCGCGCACGCCAGCCCAGTCCCATCCGCTTGGCTCGCCGCGGGCCCGCTGCTCGGCGAAGACCCAGACGAGCAGGGACCAGGCGACCTGAGTGAGGCCCCCGACCGTGACCCAGAAGAGCGCCAGGGGCGCGTAGTCGGCCGGCAGGAAGAAGCCCTGGGCGACCATCAGCGCCAGCGCGACCGAGAGGCCGTAGATCGCCAGCCGCAGCGAGTAGGCGAACAGGTAGCCGGCGACGGCGCCGAGCAGCCCCATCGCGAGGACCGCGAGCGGCGCCGACTGGCTGCTGAGGATCCCGAGCGCTGCGGCGACCCCGATCGCCGGTGCGGCCGCCGCCTGCCAGGCCGCCCGCGGCAGAGCGGGGGCGTCCATCGCCGCGAAGCCGGCGAGCAGGGCGCCGGTCCCGATTGCGCCGTGGGTGGGGGCGTCGAACCCGAACTCGATCCCGAGGCAGACCCCGATCGGGACGGCGATCAGGAAGCCGCGGCGGATCGCCGGGCCCGGCTCGGCGGGGCCGATCGCGAAGAGCGGCGAGGCGCGCAGGTAGCGTGCCGTCCCGGTCGGGTTGAAGAGGCCCTGGGCCGGGCTCGGGGTTGAGCTGGTCGACACCTGCGTGAGGGTAACCTCAGCAGCCGTGGTAATCGCTGCAATCAGCTCCGATCCGGCCGCCGGGGTGGGGATCTTCGCCGCTCTCGCGGCCGGCGTCGTCTCCTTCCTCTCCCCCTGCGTGCTGCCGCTCGTTCCCGGTTACCTCTCAGCGGTCACCGGCGTCTCCGCCGCCGACCTCGACGACGCCGACTGGCGCCGCGTGATCGGCCCCAGTCTCCTCTTCGTCGCCAGCTTCTCGGCGATCTTCATCCTGCTCGGCCTCGGCGCCACCGCGATCGGCTCCTTCCTGATCGACAACAAGCGCCTGCTGACCAAGATCTCCGGCGTCCTGATCATCCTCATGGGGGTCCTCTTCATTGCCTCCCTGTTCGTCACCCGGCTAAACCGCGAGTGGCACGTCGACGCCCTGCTCGAACGCGCCGGCAAGGGCGGCCCGATCGTCGCCGGCGCCGCCTTCGCGATCGCCTGGACGCCCTGCATCGGCCCCACCCTCGGCGCCATCCTCGGAGCTGCAGCGGCCTCGGGCACCGCAGGCCACGGAGCCCTCCTCCTGGCCGTCTACTCGGCCGGCCTGGCGATCCCCTTCATCCTCACCGCGCTCGCCTTTTCGCGGATGACGACTGCCTTCAGCGTCGTCAAGCGCCATTACCAGCTGATCGTCGCGATCGGCGGCCTGATCCTGATCGTGATGGGGATCCTCTTCCTCACCGGCGAAATCACCCAGCTCAACGTCGAAGCCCAGCGCTGGGCCGAAGAAGTCGGCCTCAACCCGTAGAGATCGGCGTCTAGTTTTGGACCGGGGTGACGGTCTCGAGCTCCTGGCCGACCGCCTCGACGATCTCGAGGCCGTCGTCCTCGAGGTCGCGGGAGCAGACGATGCGGAAGCGGCCGGTGCCGATCGCGCCGTCGGGAACCACCGGCAGGCCGCGGATCGTGTCCCAGCCGAGCCGCTCGACCTCGAACGGGTTCATCCGCACCTCCGCCGCCGGGAACGGGCAGTTGGCGTTGTGCTGGTCGATCGCCCTGGAGATCGCCTCCAGGTTCTTCGCCTCGGGAGAAGCCACGGCTTCAGGTTAAGCGTTCCGACGCTCGAATGGCCCAGGAACGCCGTCAGTGAACGAGGAAGCGCTCGAGGCGGATTTCGCCTTTGCCTGGGCGGTGCTCGGGGGTCCAGGTGAAGAGCAGCTTGCGGCCCTGCTGCGCAGCGTGGATGCCGGCGAAAAGGTGGCTCGGCACCCCGGGAGCGCCCTCGAGCGACTGCAGCGGGCGGCCGCGCTGGGTGTAGAGCTGCAGCGCCGGTTCCGGGCCGGTGGCGGAGAGAGCGACGCGGCCGCCGACCAGAGCGATCGCGGTCGGCGTCGCGTACTTGCGCAGTTCGGTCGCCAGCCCTGGCGGACCGAAGCGGCGATCCAGGTTTCCGCCCTTCCCGTAGCGCAGGAAGAAGATGCCGTTGCCCTTGTGCTTCCAGGCGAATCCGGGGCCGGCGACGACGATCCCTCCGTGCGGCCGCAGCGAGAGCGCGGTGACGCGGCCGCGCAGCCGCCCCGGAGCGATCGCGACGCCGTTCGTGCCGAAGCTCCTGTCAGGGCGGCCGTCGGCGTAAAGCCGCGCCAGGGCCGGCCGGCCAAGCGCGTAGCCGCCGAGGACGATCTTGCCGTTAGGCTCGACAGCGATCTTGAAAGCACCGCTGCCGCGGCCCGGGATCGCGACAGTGGCGAGGCCGCCATCGCCGAAAGCCGGGTCGGGAGTGCCGTCGCTGCGCAGCTTGACGACGACCATCCGCGGCGAGCCCCAGCGGATGCCGGCAAGAAGAACGTCGCCGTCGGAGGCGACGGCCAGGGCCGAGAAGTGCAGCGGGCCGAATCGTGGGTCGAGTTCGGGAACGTAGGCCGAGCCGTCGCTGCCGAAGCCTTCGACGACGGACCCTGCGGGGGTCACCCGGGTCACTCTCTGCGTCCCCGAGAGCAGATAGGCCCCTTCGTCGCTGCCCGCGGCGACGTCGCCGACCTTGACGAGATCGGGCAGCCGCAGGACTCCAACGCCGCCCGCGTAGCTGCTGTCTAGGGAGCCATCCGGGAAGAAGCGCGCCAGCGTCGCCCCGCCCTGCCCGGAGCTGGCAAGCAGGATGTTGCCCCCGCCGGTGAGCGCGATACCCCCCACCCGGTGGAACCCGGGCATGAAGGTGCCGCTGGAGACGACGCCGCCGGTGCCGAAGTAGGGGTCGAGCGATGCCGGCCTCTTGCCGCCCGCCGCAGCGCCCGCGTCGGCCTGGCCGGCAATGACCGCCAGGGTCAGCAACAGGGCGAACGCTATGCGAGGGGATCGTCGTCGCATTCGAGTCTTCGGGGTGGAGAACACGGTTGCCTCACGATCGATGCTGTCGCCTCCCCGCGCTCCCGAGAAGGCCGGACGAGGCTCGCCTGGAGCCTGCTTTGGCCCGATCGGAGCCAAGGCGATCCGCGCGCGCAGCAGGAGCCCTAACGCGGGTCCAGCACCACGATCGGGATGCGCCGGCGTCCGGCGTGCTCGGCGAAGAATTCGTATCCCGGATAGAAGCCGACGAACCCCGCCCACAGCCGATCCCGCTCCGCCTCTCCTGCCAGGCGGGCGCGGACCGGACGGCGCTCGCGCCCGATCTGGATCGTGGTCTCCGGGTTTGCGATCAGGTTGTGGAACCAGGCCGGGTTGGTCGGCTGACCGGCCTTGGAGGCGACGACGGCCACGCTGCCGTCCTGCTCGTGGTACATCAGCGGCGAGGTGCGGTGGCGCCCCGTCTTGGCGCCGACGTGATCGACGAGGACGATTCGGGCCCCCGGCCACCCAGGCAGGTGCCCGCCGAGCCGCCCGCCCGACGCGCGGTAGACGGCGACGTGGATCCTGGTCGAGCGTCGGCCCATGTAAACCCCGCGTTCGTTGAGGGCCTGCGAGGCTCGCGCGGTGAATCTGCCGTAGACGCCCATTCGCCTCCGCTCCGACCGCAGTCGTGTACACGAAACCGCGTGAGAATCGCAGTCTAGTCCCGTGCCGCGGTGGCGGGGCGCCGCCGCTGCGTCGCCTACCTTCTGGGGGTGTCGATTCAGGATTGGACACGGGTTGTTGCCCACCTCGACATGGACGCGTTCTACGCGTCGGTCGAGCTGCTCAAGCAACCTGAGCTGAAGGGGAAGCCGGTCGTCGTTTGCGGCTCGGGGCCGCGGGCAGTGGTGACGACCGCGAGCTATGAGGCGCGGCGGCTGGCCGGGATCCACTCGGCGATGCCAGCGGCGACGGCACGGCGACGGCTGCCGGACGCGGTTTACATCAAGCCGGACTTCCCGGCCTACCGCGAGGCCTCGGCACAGGTGATGGACGTGCTGCGGCGCAACGCCGAGACGGTCGAGGTGATGGGCCTGGACGAGGCCTATCTGGATCTCAGCGGCATCTACTCGCCGAAGGCGACGATGCGGCGGATCGCCGCCCAGATCCGCGAGCAGACCGGGCTGACCTGCTCGGTCGGGATCTCCGAGAGCCGGATGCTGGCGAAGATCACCAGCGAGCTGGGCAAGCCGGCCGGCCTCGTCGTCCTCTCGCGCGAGGCGGCGCTGGAGCGATTTGCGCTCGAGTCGCCGGGGCTGATCCCCGGGATCGGGCCGAAGACGGTGCAGAGGCTGGAGCGGATGGGTATCTCGACCCTGGCCGAGCTCTGGGGGCCCGAGCGGGGCGAGCTGGAAGCGGCCTTCGGCCCACGCTCGGGCGCCTGGCTCTACGCGCGGGGACGGCTCTGGGACGAGACCCCGGTCACGGTCGTCCGCGAGACCAAGTCGCAGTCGACCGAGATCACCTTCGACGCCGACGTCGGCCAGCGCGAGGAGATGGAGCGTCATCTGGTCGAGCTCGGCGAGGAGCTCTGCCGGCGTCTCGCCAAGCGCGACCTCGCCGGCCGCACGATCGGGATCAAGATCCGCCTCGACGACTGGACCAACGTCACCCGTTCGCACACGGTCGAGGAGCCGACCAACGACCCCGAGGTCGTCGTGCCGCTGGCGCTGGAGCTGCTCCGCGCCTACGACCCGCAGCGCCCGGTCCGCCTGCTCGGCGTCCGCCTCGCCTCCTTCGAGAACGAGACGGACGCCGAGGACGGCGCCGGCGAGGGGCCGCAGATGCGCCTCACCCTGCCGGCGTCCTGACCGCTTAGTGGTCGGCGAGGACGATGCCGACGCCGGGGAAGCCGAGCCGGTCGCGCACCGCCTCGGTCAGGTCGTATTCGCGGCCGGCGACATAGGGGCCGCGGTCGATCACCGGGACCCGGATCGAGTGACCGTGGTAGCGCAACCTGACCATCGTCCCGCAGGGCAGCGTCTTGTTGGCGACCCCGAGCGTGCCCGGCGTCAGGGTGCCGCCGCAGGCGACGCCGTTGCCGTAGAGGCCCGGGCCGTACCAGGAGGCGCCGGCCTGGCGGAAGCTGGTCAGGTGCCGCGCCTTGCTGACCGCACCACGCGCGCGGCGGGTGTGGACGCCAAACGCGCGCACCGCGTAGCTCCCCACGCCGGCCGGCTTCCAGCGCACAGCGAAGGTGCCGTTGGCGCGGGTCGTCGTCCGCACCACGCCGCGCTCGGCGCCGCGGAAGACGATCTTGATCCGCCGTCGCCCGCTCGGCCGCACCTTGCCGCGGACGGCGAGGCCGTTGCCGGCCAGGACGGAGTGGCCCGAGAGATGCAGGGACAGATGGGTGCGAACGCGCTGGGAGCGCTCATGATGGTGGTGCGAAGCGGCCGGGGCCGTCGCCACTCCAACCGTCAGCGCAACGGCGGCAGCCATCGCAGGCAGGAGGTATCGCATTCGTCTCAACACTCGCTTTCTCTCTGCCTACGGGGTTAGCTGACGGGCTCGCGCATGCCGGCCACGCCGGCTTCGCTACGGGCGGCAAGCCGCCCGATTCGCCCCCGCCGCGGCAAAGGAAGTGCGCCGCGGCAATTGGGTCCCCCGATCCCCGCCGCTGGCGCGGGAGGACTCGGCAGATGGGGTTCTACGTTTAGGTCCCGAACACGCTAGGGAGCCGAACGGAGCTGAAATGTGAGCGAACGCACACAATTGATCCCTGCAAGACACGGTGCGAAGATGGGTCGGTGGCTGCGGACAGGTTGAGTGGGCTCGATGCGTCGTTTCTCCATCTGGAGCGCGGCGGGGCGCATATGCACGTCGCTTCGACCAGCATCTTCGAGGGCTCGGCACCGACACACGAGGAGTTCCGCGACCACATCGCCTCGCGCCTGCACCTGGTCCCCCGCTTCCGCCAGAAGTTGCGCTTCGTGCCGCTCGACCAGGGCCGGCCGGTCTGGGTCGACGACCCCCATCTGAACCTCGACTACCACGTGCGGCAGACCGCGCTGCCGGCACCGGGCTCCGACGAGCAGCTGCGCAACCTGGCGGCGCGGATCTTCTCCCAGCAGCTCGACCGCAGCAAGCCGCTCTGGGAGCTGTGGCTGGTCGAGGGCCTCGCCGACGAGCGCTTCGCGATCATCGGCAAGAGCCACCACGCGCTGGTCGACGGCGTCTCCGGGGTCGACATCACCACCGTCCTCTTCGACCTCGACCGCGAGCCGAAGGGAACGCCGCCGACGCCGCCGCCGTGGCTGGCGCGGCCCGAACCGACCGACCTGAAGCTGCTCGGCGACGCCTGGCGCGAGCGGCTGACCAGCCCGCAGGAGATCGTCCGTGGGGTCCGTGCCGTCTTCCGGGGTCCGCGCAAGATCCTGCGCGAGGCCGGCGCCACCTCGAAGATGGTCGGCGCTGGGATGTCCGCCCCCAGCACCGTCTTCAACGTCGAGATCGGCCCCCATCGGCGCTTCGCGATGACGCAGGCCGACCTGGCCGAGCTGAAGCGGGTCAAGGACGCCCACGGCGGCACCGTCAACGACGTCATCCTCTCGATCGTCAGCGGCGCGATCGGCCGCTACCTGCGCGCCCGCGGCCACGCCACCGAGGGCCTGGAGATGCGGGCGATGGTCCCGGTCAGCGTTCGCGCCCCCGACGAGCACGGCGCCCTCGGCAACCGGATCTCGGCGATGATGGCGCCGCTGCCGGTCTGGTGCGAGGACCCGGTCGAGCGCCTGCGCCTGACGACCGAGGCGATGGGCGACCTGAAGTCCTCCGGGCAGGCGGTCGGGGCCGAGATCCTGACCAAGATCACCGACTTCGCGCCGACCACGATCGCCTCGCAGGCGGCGCGGTTGCAGCCGGCGCAGCGTTTCTTCAACCTCGTCGTCACCAACGTGCCGGGGCCGCAGTTCCCGCTCTTCGTCCTCGGCCGCCAGATGGAGTCGATCTTCCCGATGGTGCCGCTCGCCCGCCGCCAGGCACTCTGCGTCGGGATCATGTCCTACAACGGGCAGGTCAACTTCGGCCTGATCGGCGACTACGACGCGATGGCCGACCTCGAGAGCTTCGCCCTCGACCTCGAGGCGGCGAGCGCCGAGGCGGTGGCGAGCGCGGGCGGCCCCTCTCAGGGGATCAAGTCGCCGCTGATCTCGAACGGCACGCCGTCGGTCAAGTAGCGCCAGTCGAGCCGGCGGACGTTGTAGCCGTCAGCGCGGCCATCGGCATTGACGACGACGGCGGTGATGCGGCTGAAGCGGCTGGGATCGCCGAGCCGAACGGTCAGCTGGCCGCCGTCGGAGTGGTAGGCGACGTCCTTGACCGCGCGGCCGCTCTTTTCGCCGCCGATCCTGCCGACCAGCGCCAGCCCGGCCTCGACTCCGCGCGGCGCCAGCATGTGGACGACGACGGCACGCCCGCGGTGGGCGCGCACGCGCAGCAGGCTGAACGAGGTGTGGTTCATCGTCCGGGTCAGGGGGCGACCGCCAAGCGGTAGGCGCCCCTGGCGCGGCACGTCCTCGAAGAGGCGGCTCTCGCGGAACCCTTCGCCGGTTCGCCACTCGGCGGTGTCGGCGGCGAACAGGGTGAAGTCGTGGCTGAAGTCGGATTTCCCGGCGGCGTGGATCGCTGCTTCGTAGGCGTTGACCGAGAAACCACCGGGTTTGGCGTGGATCGCCCCTGCCCAGACCTTGCGGATGAAGGAGATGCCGTAGCGGTGGGCGAGCCACTGGTTCCAGACGGCGTCGCCGTACTCTTTCATCGAGGCCGAGGTCAGCGGTTCGTCGGTGCGATGCACCCAGCGCGGGATGTAGCGCAGGTAGTCGTCGATCTCGTTGTAGACCTGATCCTCCATCCAGGTCGCGCTCGCCTCGGCGAACCAGGCGTCCTGGAAGGCGTCGTAGCCGAACTGGAGGATGTGGTTGTACTCGTGCGCCAGCGTCACCTCGAGGTCGTGCTGCTGGGAGGTGCCGGGGAACTCGAACGCGCTGTAGTTGTTGTCGAGCACGAGGTAGCCGTGCAGGTGGCGCTGCATCGGGTGCTTCCTGGTGTCCTGATGGGGATCGGGAGCCGCGTAGCCGAACAGTTCGGCGCCGATCTGAGCCAGGTAGATGTCCGTCTTGCCGTGCCCTCCCCCCTCCGTGCCGTCGCTGACCGGCTCCCGCCACCCGAGCTTTTCGTTCTCGACTTCGTGCACGTGTTCGGCGACGCCGAGGACGCGCTCGACGTAGTTGGGGATGCCGTCGCCGTCGGAGTCCTTGGGACCGACGGCGTCGAGTCCGACGGCGACCCAGTGGACGCAGAAGTGAGCGCCGCAGGCGGGCGAGGCGGGGGCTTCGGGGACCGAATAGGCGTTGCGGTTCGGTTCCGAATCTTCGGTGTTCGGCCTGTCCGCGCCTTCGCTGGGCCGCGGTTTCGGCGCGATGAACGGGTGCTGTGAGGCGGAGGCCAGGGGCGCGATCGTCGCCTGGGCGACGCCAGGGGCGGCGGCGGAGGCGGCCGGCGCGCCCGCCAGCGCCACTAACGCCGTCGTCGCGAGGCCGGCCGCGAGGAGACGGCGAATCGACATCGTCGTCAGCATATTGGCGGCGGTTAAAGGCCCGCTGTAGGCGGGCGGGCGTCGCTTCGGGGGCCGCGACGGCGATACTTCGCCGATCCGCCGCCACGACCCCAACCGATGCGCGTAGCACTCGCCCAGATCGACCCCACCGTCGGCGACGTCGACGGCAACGCGGCGAAGGTCACCGAGTGGATCGCGAGCGCTGCCGCGGCCGGTGCCGAGCTGGTCATCTTCCCCGAGCTGGTCCTGCCCGGCTACCCGGCCGAGGACCTCTACCTCAAGCCGCACTTCCTCGCTGCGAACGCGCGGGTCCTCGAAGAGCTTGCTCCTGGTGTGACCGGAATTACCGCCCTGGTCGGCTTCGCCGAGCCGATCCCCGGCGGCGGCGACTTCCGCCACGCCTACAACTCGACCGCGCTGCTCGCCGACGGCGCCGTGCGCGCCGTCTACCGCAAGAACAGGCTGCCCAACTACGCGGTCTTCGACGAGCAGCGCTACTTCGTCCCCGCCACCGAGCCGCTCACGCTCGAGATCGGCGGCACCGCGGTCGGGCTGACGATCTGCGAGGACTGCTGGGGGCCGGGACCGCCGGGACAGGCCGAGGCGGACGCCGGCGCCAAGCTGATCGCCAACCCCTCGGGCTCGCCCTACCACCGCGGCAAGGGCCGCGAGCGGGAGGCGATGTTCGCCGAACGGGCGCGCGAGTACGGCGCCCATTTCGCTTTCTGCAACCTCGTCGGCGGCCAGGACGAGCTGGTCTTCGACGGCCAGAGCATGGTCGTCGCCCCCGACGGGACGGCGATCGCCCGCGCCGCCCAGTTCGAGGAGGAGCTGCTGGTCTGCGAGGTGCCGGCGGCCGGCCCCGCCCGGCTCGCCGAGCCGCTCGCCGACATCGACGAGGTCTACGCAGCGCTCACCCTCGGGCTGCGCGACTACGTCGGCAAGAACGGCTTCCGCCACGTCGGCCTGGCGCTCTCGGGCGGGATCGACTCCGCCCTGGTGGCGCTGCTCGCCGTCGACGCGCTCGGGCCCGACCGGGTCAGCTGCGTGGTGATGCCATCGCCGCATTCGAGCGATGAAACCCAGCAGGACGCCAGAAATATCGCTGCAAACCTCGGCTGCGAGCTGCTCGAGGTGGCGATCGAGCCGATGATGGGCTCCTACGAGCAGGCGCTGAGCGGTCTGCTCAACCCGGGAGAGGTGCCGCCGCCCGGCGGCGAGAATCCGCCCCGCGACCCCGCTCGGCCCTCGGAGCCCGACCTTGCCGCGGAGAACATCCAGGCCCGGATCCGCGGCAACGTGATGATGGCGCTCTCCAACCGGCATGGCTGGCTGGTCCTGACGACCGGCAACAAGAGCGAGATGTCGGTCGGCTACGCGACCCTCTACGGAGACATGGCGGGTGGGTTCGCGGTGATCAAGGACGTTCCCAAGGGTCTCGTCTACGACCTCGTGCGGCGCCGCAACGATATCGCCGGGCGCGAGCTGGTGCCGGCCTCGGTGCTCGACCGGGCGCCGTCCGCCGAGCTTCGCCCCGACCAGCTCGACAGCGACTCCCTGCCCCCCTACGACCTGCTCGACCGCATCCTCGAGGCATACGTCGAGCGCGACGAGGGGCGCGAGGAGATGATCTCCGCCGGGCTTCCAGCGGAGACCGTCGACGACGTGATTCGGCTGGTCGACCGCTCCGAGTACAAGCGGCGTCAGGCGGCTCCCGGGATCCGAATTACCCCGCGCGCCTTCGGCAAGGACCGCCGCCTCCCCATCACCAACCGTTTCGGCGGCTAGCTCAGGCGCCCTCGGGACGCGGCCTCACAGCCATGGTCATGACTGCGAGGGCACAGGGGCGCTGCTCGTCGTCGAGGACTTCGGCGTCCCAGATCCAGGTGGTGCGGCCGCGGTGGCGGGCGCGGGCGCGGACTTCGGCGTGGCCGGCGCTGACCGGGCGCAGGAAGTTGACGTTGATCGCCTGGCCGACCGTGATCATCCCGTCCTCCCAGACGGCGACCGCGGTGGCCAGCGAGCAGAGGCCCTCGATCCCGCTCGAGTAGACGCCACCGTGCATGATCCCGAACGGCTGCGCCAGCTCGGGACGCATCGGCACCCGGGCGCGGGCGTCGTCGGGGTCGACGCTGAGCACCTCGCCGCCGATCAGCTCGTCGAAGGGAGAGCGCATCGCGTCGAAGGGCGGCGGCAGTTTCAGGTCGGCCACGCGCCGAACCCTAGCCGCGGGCGCGCCGGTAGCGCTCGTGGACGACGCGCGATCCGAACGTTCGGGTCTCGACCAGGTCCAGCGGGACGTCTTCGCTGACCGCTGGCAGGTACGGCGTGCCGCCGCCGAGGACGACCGGGTAGCGAAAGATGCGGAGCTCGTCGACCAGATCGAGCTCGATCGCCGCCGCGGCCAGACCAGCGCCGCCGATCGAAACGTCCTTGTCGGTCGCCCCGAGCGCCGCGGCGACCTCCTCGGCCAGCGGCGCCTCGGCGAGTCGCGCGTTGCCCTCGACCCGGTCCAGGGTGCGGCTGAAGACGACCTTCGGGATCGCGGACCAGACGTCGGCGAACGCGGACCTGGCCTCGTCGATGCGCAGCGACGGGTCCGTCTCCCAGACAAGCATCGTCTCGTAGAGCCTGCGGCCGAGCAGGTACCCGCCAAGATCGCCCACCTGCTCGAGGTGGAACCGAAACAGCTCGTCGATGGGGGCCGTCCATTCGAACCCGCCCTCGCGGTCGGCGATGAAGCCGTCCACCGAGACGCCCATCGAGTAGATCAGCATGGCCTCGAGCTCATCAAGGCAGGTTAAGGGTTCGCTACTCCTGATCAGAGGGTGGGATTCCAGCCTGCCGGCGTCGTAGGGTTGCGGCTGGCTATGGGGTTGAGCGACGACCAGAGGGCGATGCTGCGCATGGTCGCCCAGCGGGGCGATCAGGGCTACGAGGACATCGCGGCGCTGATGGGCCTGAGCGTCGAGGAGGTGCGAGCCAAAGTGGCTGCGGCGCTGGCCGAGCTCGACGAGGAAGGCGCGCTCGCCAGCGCTACCGGGTCGGATGAGAAGAAGCCCGCGGAGGAGGCACCCGCGGAGAAACCGGCACCCGCCGAGGCCGAGCCGGTCGCGGCGAAGGCGCCCCCAGCGCCCACCGCCGCTCCCGCACCGAAGCCCACGGTCAAGCCCGCTCGGCGGTCGTCTCGGCCGCCGCGGATCTCGATGCCCCGCGGCCAGGTGCTCTGGGCAGCGATCGCCGGCGGCGTCATCGTCGTCGCGCTGATCGTGATCGCGATCGTCGTCGGCGACAGCGGCGGCGACAACGAATCGGCCAGCGCCGCGTCGGGCGCCACGACGACCGCGTCCGCGGGCGCCAGCGGCGAATCGGGCTCGACCGGCGGCAAAGGCTCCAATCGCGCCAAAGAAGTCACCAAAGCGATTCTCAAACCGGTCGACGGCAGCGAAGCAGAAGGCCTCGTCGTCTTCGGCAAAGTGAAGAGCTCGCTGGCGCTGGAGGTCGCCGCCGAAAACCTGCAGCCGACCTCGAGCGGCGAGGAATACAGCGTCTGGCTCTCGAACTCCCCGCAGAAGATGCTGCCGCTGGCATCGGTCAAAGCGCCGAAAGGGCGGATCGCGGCGCAGATCGAACTCCCGGCCGAAGTCCTCGGCTACCTCGCCGACGAAACCTTCACCGAAATCGCTCTCACCAGGACCGACGACGCCACCCTGCAGGCGGCGCTGAAAAAGGCGATCAAGGAAAAGCAGTCGACCCCCGACTACACCGGCACCGAAGTCCTCCGGGGACCGGTCACCGGCCCGATCGTCGGCGTCGCCCAGCGGCTCGAAGAAATCGAAGCCGAAAAGAAGGAAAAGAAGGGCGAATAGACCGCGTCCGGCTCAGGCCGGAACGAGCTTTTGCGGATTCATGATCCCCGTGGGGTCGAGCTCGTTCTTGACCGCACGCAGGACGTCGAGTCCGGTCTCCCCCACCTCGGCCGCCATGTAGGCCGCGTGGTCGCGGCCGACGGCGTGATGATGGGTGATCGTCGCGCCGCAGCCGACGAGCGCCTCGCTCGCGGCTCGCTTCACCGCCGCCCACTGCTGGAGCTCGGCGCCGCGGCGAGCGCGGGCGGCGAAGGTGAAGTAGAGCGAGGCGCCGTCAGCGTAGGCGTGCGAGAGGTGACACCAGACCAGCCCCGGCGTGCCCTGGTCGGCCAGCGCCCGCTCGATGGCGCCGGCGACGGCGCCGTGCAGCTCGCCGAGGCGGGTCCACGTATGGGAGGTCTCCAGCGTCTCGACCATCGCCCCCATCTCGATCAGCGTGTCGCGCAGGTAGGGGCCCTGGTAGCGACCGTGCTCCCAGGAGCTGCCGGCGGACTGACCGAGGTAGGCGGCGCCACCGGCGCGCAGCGCCCGCACGGTCAGGGCCCGCCGCCGCGCGACCGCCTCCTCCCCGCCCTCGAAGCCGACGATGACGAGCGCCCCGCCGCGGCGCCGGCGCAGGCCGAGATAGGCGTCGAAGGCGCGCCCGGCGGCGCCGCGCGGACCCGAGAGCGCCAGCGAGCCGGCCGTCTCCTCCTCGTCGGAGATGCGGATCACGTCGGGCAGCCCGGGGCCCTGGGCGAGCGAGCGGACGGTCTCTGCGCCGGCTTCGAAGCTCTCGGCGATCCACGCCTCGTACCGCCGCACCAGCGGCGCCGGCCGCACCCGCACGGTGACGTCGGGGATCACCCCCAGAACCCCCTCGGAGCCGACGATCAGCTCGCGCAGGGCCGGCCCAGCGGCCGTATGCGGCGTCTGGAGCGTCTCCAGGTCCCCTTTTGGAGCAGAGAGCCGCACGGAGGTGACGAGGGCGTCGAAACGGCCGTAGCCGCTCGACGCCTGCCCGGCCGAGCGGGTCGCGGCGAAACCGCCGACCGTCGCGTACTGAAAGGACTGCGGGAAGTGGCCCAGGGTGAAGCCCTCGGTGGCGAGCGCAGCCTCCGCCTCCGGTCCGCGCAGGCCGGCGCCGAGGCGGGCGGTGAGCGAACGCTGGTCTACCTCGACGCCGCGGAAGGCGGTGAGGTCGAGGCTGAGGAGGCGCTCGTGGTCTCCCCGTAGCGGCTCGACGCCGCCGACGACGCTGGTGCCGCCGCCGAAGGGGACGATGGCGACGCCCTCCTCGGCGCAGGCGTCGAGCAGGCGGCGCAGCGCGGCAGCATCGGTGGGGATCGCGACGGCGTCGGGCGCCGCCTGCAGACGGCCGAGCCGCATCCGTACCAGGTCCGCGTAGCCGCGCCCGCAGGCATGTCGCAGCCGGTCCTCGTCGCCCGTGAAGACGTTCTCCTCGCCAACCGCAGCGAGGACCGCATCTGGCAGCGGCTGCGCCGGCGGTAGCTCGAACTCCTCCAGCGACCGTGCCAGCGGCCACGGCTCCAAGCGCCCGAGCCGCTCCCGCAGCACCGTGAGCGCGTCGTCGTCGAGCTCCGTGTGGACGGCGGGATCCCCCCACCCCCACCAGTTCGTGTCTCGCCGCGGCTTCACGACCACCCCATGTCACCTTTGTTCGGCATATCCGAACAAATGCGCCCCACGTTCATCCGAGCGCCCGTTCGATCCCGTCGAGCGCTTCCTCGAGGATGTCGCCCTGGGCGTGGCGCATCATCGGCGAGCCGATCCGCGACATCCCGCGCAGCGTCTGCGCCGAGGCGAGGCTGACCTCGGTCCCCGGTTCGCGCGGGCGCAGACCGATCTCGATCGTCGAGCTGCGCAGGTGCTTGGCGAACGGCGTCCCCTCGAGCTGCTGCTGCCAGACGTAGCGCTCGTTCTCGGCCGAGCTGAGGCAACGGTAGTCGGCCCGCACCCCACGCCCCTCGGAGGTCTGCAGCACCTTGGTCCACTGGCTGCGCTTGCCGCCTGGCTTGACGTCGACGTTCTCGACCCGTCCCACCCGCGGCCACCAGCGCGGCAGGTTGTAGGGGTCGGAGACCAGGCCCCAGATATCGGCTGGACTCGCGTCAATCGTTCGTTTTCTGGTTACGCGAGACATTGATTAGGGGTGCGAGGGGCAAGCCTGGCAAGGACGCAGGGAGCGAAGCGTGCTCTGCACGTGAGCGACCGAGGACACCGCCAGGCGCCGCCTCTCGCGCTCCTAATCGCCGGCCAGGCGGCGCAGGTCTCGAACCAGCAGCAGGTGCTTGAGGTGGCTGACCGTCGCCGCCAGGCTTTCCAGGCTCTGCAGCGCCTCTTTGCGGCGCTCGGGGTTGCGCGAGCGCAACGAGGGGCCGAGCAGCGCTTCCAGCAGCTGCGCCTCGCGGTCGGCCGAGGAGCGGAAGACGCGCAGGTTGCGGGCGCCGACGCCGACCCGCGAGAGCTCGTTGGCAGCGCGCACGATCTCGCGATCGGTCTCGTCGTAGACGGTCTTGCCTTCGCGTTTTTCCGGCTGGACGATGCCGTAGTTCTCGAGCTCGGAGATCAGCTCCTCGCGGGCACCGGTCTCCTCGACGATTTCCTCCAGGGTGAGGAAGGCGCGCGAGGTGTCGACGAGGATCGCCCGCCGCACCGCACCGCTCGCCGGCTTGCGGTCGCCGTCGCCGCCGAGCACGAGGTCGCCGCCGGTGGCCAGCTCCTGGCGGATCACCCGCAGCGGCAGGAACTCATCGCGCTGCAGGCGCAGGATCGTTCGCAGCCGCTCGACGTCGGACTGGCTGTAGAGGCGGTAGCCGCCCGAGGTGCGACGCGGGCTGAGCAGCTTCTGGTCCTCGAGGTAGCGGATCTTCGAGATCGAGACGTCGTCGAACTCGCCCTGCAGGATCTTGCAGACGGCGCCGATCGTCAGCGCCTTGCGCGGTCGAGTCGGCGAGTCCGGGGTTCGGGTCGGGGTTTCGGAAACGGCCATGCGATCAGCGCTCCAGGTAGCTGAGCTTGTACTTGCCGATCTGAATCTCGTCGCCGTCGGCGAGGCGGTGAGACTCGATCCGGCGGCGGTTGACGTAGGTCCCGTTGAGCGAGCCGAGGTCGTCGATGTAAAGGCCGTCGCGGCGTCGCACCAGCAGCGCGTGGTTGCGGGAGACGGTGACGTCGTCGAGGAAGACGCCGGCATCGGGGCTGCGCCCGATCGAGACCCGGTCCTCGCCGACGCTGAAGCTCTCCCCGGCGCGCCCACCGCCGGCGCGGATCACCAGCGCCGCCCCCGACTGCTCGACCACCTCGTCGATGTCGACCGGCAGCATCTCGCCGGTCTCGTCGACCCGGTAGGTCATCGTCGTCGGATCCTCGCCACCCTCAGCGGGCCCACCGAGGTAGGCGCCGCATTTCTGGCAGTAGTTCGCTCCCTCGGGGTTGGCGAACCCGCACTCCGGACAGTGGACGGCCATCGCTCCGGTCTAGGCGGCGCTCTCGCCGTTGCCGGCCTTCGCCTTGCCGGCGAGGATCTCGGTCAGCTGCTGGACGTCGTCGCCGGAGATCAGAGCCTCGCCGCCCTCCCGCTTCTGGCGCAAGCGGTTGACCAGCTCGGCCCGCAAGATGTCGATCTTGCCGTGCAGGACGCGGCGTTTGTAGGAGATCTCGTTCTCCTCCGCCATCAGGTTGTCGATCAGGTCCTTCAGCTCCTTGTCGCTGAGGGAACCGAGATCGGGAAAAGTGTCCTCCATGGCTGCTCCTGACTAGGGGAAGGCTCGCGCCTCCATTTGGGCGATGGCCGAGTATAGATCCCCGCCTGTCGAAGGTTCAAGTGTAGGTTGAAGGTTAAGTCGAAGATGGTCCCCGGCTTGCAGCGGCTCCAGCGCGCACCGCACGCAGTCCGGTCCGGGCGTAGACCACGGTGGCGACGATCGCCATCGCCAGGCCCCAGATCAGCAGCGCGTCAGCGACCCAGCCGGGCGCCAGCAGGGCGAGGAAGATCCCGCCCATGATCGGGAAGACCGAGATCCGGCCCGGCCAGTTGACCTCGACGTCGACGCCGTGGCGCAGGCCGTACCAGCCGAGCCCGAGCATGAACAGCTCGCGCAGCGCCAGCAGCGCCAACGCCCAGCGCGGCAGCAGCTCGAAGCTCCAGCAGACGACGGCGCCGGAGAGGATCGCGAGCCGGTCGATCACCGGGTCCAGCAGCGCCCCGAGGCGGCTGTACTGGCCGGTGACGCGGGCGAGGAAGCCGTCCAGGTAGTCGCCAGCGGCGATCACCCAAAACACCATCGCCGATAGCAGCGAGGTGCCGTCGTCGGTCGAGTAGGCGAGGACGAGGAAGACCGGCAGCAGCGCTAGCCGCACGTAGCCGACCAGGTTGGGCAGCGTCCAGGGATGCAGCGGCTCGCCGCGGCGGGTCTGTTTCGGTAGCGGCGCGCTGCGGTCGAGCCCGAAGCGGCGGCGGAGGCGCCCACGGCCGAATGGGGCCGTGCCGGGCATCTCAGTCGGCCGCCCCCAGGCCGTCGAGAAGCGACCTCGCCTCCGCTGCGGCCCCCGCCACGGTCAGCTTGTGCTCGGCGCCGCTGGCGCGCTCACTGGCCTCGACCACGCCTTCGGCGAGACCGCGGCGGCCAGCGACCAGGCGCAGCGGGCAACCGAGCAGCTCAGCGTCGGTCAGCTTCTCCCCCGGCCCGGCGTCGCGATCGTCGTAGAGGACCTCGACGCCGATCGCCTGCAACTGCTCGTAGATCTCGTCGGCGGCGGCGCGCTCGGGCGCACCCGCCTTCGCCAGCGAGACCAGGTGGACGTCCCAGGGTGCGATCGAGGGCGGCCAGACAATCCCGCTCTCGTCGGCACGCTGCTCGATCGAAGCGGCGACGATCCGCGCCGGCCCGATCCCGTAGCTGCCCATCACGATCGGCTGCTCAGTGCCGCTCTCGTCGAGGAAGGTGGCGCCGAGCGGTTCTGAGTACCGGGTCCCTAGCTTGAAGATGTTGCCGACCTCGATCGCGGGCTCGATCTCGATCGCGCCGCCACCGGGGGCCGTGTCGCCGGCCTCGACCGTGCGCACGTCCATCTCCTCGAACTGAAAGTCGCGTCCGGGTTGGACGCCACGAAGATGCGCATCGAGCTCGTTGGCGCCGCAAACGTAGGAGTCGCCGTCGATCGCGGCATCCTTGATCACGGCGACCTTCGCCCCGACCGGGCCGATGTAGCCGGTCGGACCGATCGCAGTATCGATCTCCTCAACGGAGGCCTGGCGGAAGGGTGCGCCAAGGGCATTCTGCAACTTGATCTCGTTGAGACGATGGTCGCCGCGGACGAGGACGAGGACCATCCCGCGACCCTCGACGATTACCGGCAGCGCCTTGATCAGGGCACCGCGCGGAACCCCGAGCTCGCCCGACACCATGTCGACCGTCGTCATCCCCGGCGTGCGAACCTTTTCCGGGGCCGGCAGCGACGGCGGCAGCTCGACCGGCTGCGCGATCGCCGAGGCAACCTCGACGTTGGCGGCGTACCCGGGCGCCAGCGCGACCTCGTTCTCGCCTGCAGCGCAGGGCGCCATGTACTCGTCGGCGCCAGAGCCGCCCATCATCCCTACGTCGGACTCGACTTTGTACCAGCGCAGGCCGCAGCGGTCGAAGATCCGATCATAGGCGCCGCCCTGCAGCTCGTAGGAGCGCGCCAGGCCCTCCTCGTCGCGATCGAAGGAGTAGGCGTCCTTCATCTTGAACTCGCGCGTGCGCAGCACCCCGGCCCGCGGCCGCGGCTCGTCGCGCTCCTTGACCTGGATGTGGAAGAGCATCAGCGGCAGGTCACGGTAGGAGCGGATCTCGCGCGCGACGTGGTAGGTGAGCGCCTCCTCGTGCGTCATCGCCAGCACCATCGGCGAGCCCTTGCGGTCCTCGAGCTTGAACAGCTCCTCGATCGGGTAGCGGCCGGTCTTCTTCCAGAGCTCGGCGGGCTGCAGGACCGGCATCGAGATCTCCTGACAACCGATCGCGCCCATCTCCTCCCGCAGGATCGCCTCGACCTTGCCCATAGCCCGCCAGCCGGCCGGCAGATACGTCCACAGCCCGGCCCCGAGCTGCCGGATCAGCCCCGCCCGCACCATCAGCTTGTGCGAGGTCGCCTCCGCATCGGCAGGTGCGTCCTTCAGGGTCGGGAGGAAGGTCTGACTGAGCCGGCTCACGCCGGGAACCTATCGGGCTAGGCCCGCGTGAAGCGGCGCCCGGCGGTGGGCGAGGCGTCCTCGTCGAGCAGAACCCGGTCGGACTCGCCCTTTTCGGCGGCTTCGTGCTCCATCTGGGCGATCTTCTCGGGGGTCAGGTCGCCCTCGTTTTCGCGCTCGATGTTGGCCACCCACTCGGCGCCCTCGCGCGACTCCGCCTCGTCGAACTCGACCTCGCCGCCGCGGTCCAGCGACTTGTCGATCTCTTCGAACAGGGTGTCGACGAGCTTTGCCTGCGGCACCTTCCGCAGCGGCTTGCCGCCGGCGAAGATCAGGCCCTCGTTCTTGGCACCGGCGATCCCGAAGTCGGCGTGGCTGGCCTCGCCGATCCCGTTCACGGCGCAGCCGAGCACCGCGACCTCGACCGGCTCCTCGTAGGCTTCCAGCCGCTGCTCGATTTCGGCGACGACCGAGTCCATGTCGAACTGCAGGCGGCCGCAGGTCGGACAGGCGATCAGGACCGGGCCGCGCTCGCGCAGCTGCAGCGCCTTGAGGATCTCCCAGGCGACCTTGACCTCCTCCTCGGCGTGAAAGGTCGAGAGGCTGATCCGGATCGTGTCCCCCACCCCGTCGGCGAGCAGCGTCCCCAGGCCGACCGCCGATTTCAGCGAGCCCGACCATTTCGTCCCCGCCTCGGTGACGCCAAGGTGCAGCGGGTAGGGGATCTTCTCGGACAGCAGGCGGTTGGCGGCGATCGTGTAGGGCACGTTGGTCGACTTGATCGAGACCTTGAAGTTTTCGAAGTCGAGGCCCTCCATCAGCTCGACGAACTCGACCGCGGCGGCGACCAGCGCCTCGACCGGGCTCTCGCGCTCGAGCTCGTGCAGGTGCTTGGGCAGCGAGCCGGAGTTGACCCCGATCCGCATCGGCACTCCCTTTTCGTTGGCCTTGACCGCGACCTCGGCGACTTTCTCGCGGCCGCCGATGTTGCCCGGGTTGAGCCTGATGCAGTGGGCACCGGCGTCGATCGCTTTCAGCGCCAGCGTGTGATTGAAGTGGATGTCGGCGATCACCGGGATCGGCGATTCCCTGACGATCGTCTTCAGCGCCTCGGCGTCCTGCTCGCGCGGCACCGCGCAGCGGACCAGGTCGGCGCCGGCGTCGGCGACCTTGCGGATCTGCTCCATCGTCGCCGCCAGGTTGGCGGTCTCGGTCTTCGTCATCGTCTGCACCGCGACCGGCGCGCCGCCGCCGATCGGCACGCTGCCAACGAATATCTGGCGTTTTGATGCCATATGCAGAGGTTATCTGGGTCCGGTGGCGGACCTGTTACCGGACGTTGAAGCCTTCGCCCGTGATCCTGCCGATGTCGTTCGAGAGACCGATGAAGAAAAGCATCGCGACCAGGGCGAAGCCGATGATGCTGGCCCGTTCCATCACCCGCAACGAGACCGCTTCGCCGCGAAGTTTCTCGATGATCGCCCAGAAGATGTGACCGCCGTCGAGCGGAAGGATCGGCAACAGGTTGATCACCCCGAGCGAGAGACTGACGAGGGCGAGGAGCAGCAGCGCCTGCCGCCAGCCGGCTTCGACCGCCTGGTGACCGACGTCGGTCACCCCAACCACCCCTGAGATCTGTTCCCTCTGCTTCGATTCGAATATTCGGCCGAAGACGGAACCCGTCTTGCTCGCAACTTCCCACATGTCATCGAGCGAGCGACTGATCGCGCTCGACGTGCCAACCGGGACCCAGTGGCCGTTCACTTCGAACGCGAGGCCGACAAGCATGCGCCCTTCTTCGGCGCTGTAGGTCGGGCGGACCTCGAAGGTCTTGAGCTGACCGTTGCGTCTAACGGTAATGCTGACGGGCGTTGCCGCCACACAACCGTCGACCTGCGTGCCAGAGCACTTGTGCGAGGAAACCGCCTGTTTGAACTCGTCGAACCAGGCGTTGCCTTTGGATTCCCGCACCGACTGACCGTCAACGGCAACGACCGCATCTCCAGGACGGAGCACTTCGGCAGCCGGAGAGCCGTTGCTCGTCGCGCCAACCACCGGCCGGGATTCTTCGACCGCCACCCCGCCGATCCTGAAAACGGCGAACAGAATCAGGAACGCCAGCACGATGTTCACCGCGGGTCCCGCCGCGACGACCACGATCCGCTTCCAGACCTTCTGCCGGTAGTAGGCGCGGTGCTCTTCCCCCGGAGGCATCTCTTCCTCCGGGTTCATGCCGTTGATTTTCACGTAGCCGCCGAGCGGGATCGATTTGATCCCGTACTCGGTCTCGCCGCGCTTGAACGACCAGATCGTCGGCCCGAAGAAGAGGAAGAAGCGTTCGACCCGCATCCCGGTCGCCTTGGCGGCGACGTAGTGGCCCGCCTCGTGCAGCATGATCAGCAGGCAGAAGCCAAGGAATACGAGGAGCCAGCTCATGCCGTCGTCAACCCCCGAACCTGCTCCTCGGAGCGCTCGCGAGCCTCGGCGTCGGCGGCGAAGAGGTCGTCGAAGTGGGTGACCGGCTGGGCCGGCATCTCCTCCAGGACGCGCTCGATCACGGCGGCGATGCCGGTGAACGGGATCCGCTCGGCGAGGAAGGCGGCGACGGCGACCTCGTCGGCGGCGTTGAGGACGGTCGGCGCCGTCCCCCCCGCCTCGCCCGCAGCCAGGGCAAGGCGCAGGCAGGCGAAGGTCTCGAGGTCGGGCCGCTCGAAGGTCAGCGAGCCGACCGCGGCGAGGTCGAGCTGCGGCACGTCGACGTCGGCGCGGTCGGGGTAGTGCAGCGCGTAGGAAATCGGCACCCGCATGTCGGGATGACCGAGGTGGGCGAGCGAGGCGCCGTCATTGAGCTGGACCAGCGAGTGGATCAGCGACTGCGGGTGGACGACGACCTCGATTCGCCCGTAGGGGACGGCGAAGAGATGGTGCGCCTCGATCGCCTCGAAGCCCTTGTTCATCAGCGTCGCCGAGTCGATCGTGATCCGGCCTCCCATCCGCCAGGTCGGGTGCGCGAGCGCGTCCTCGACGCTGACGCCGCTGAGGTCGGCGCGGCCGCGGAAGGGGCCGCCGGAGGCGGTCAGCACCAGCTTGCGCACCGTGCCGGGCGCGGTCGCGGCAATCAGCTGGTGCAGCGCCGAATGCTCGGAGTCGACGGGCAGGAGCCGCGCCCCCTTCGCCTCGGCCAGCGCCATCACCAGCTCGCCGCCGAGGACGAGGCTCTCCTTGTTGGCCAGCGCAACGTCGATCCCCTCGCTGAGGGCAACGACGGTCGAGGCGAGGCCAGCGGCGCCGACGATCCCATTGAGGACGAGGTCGGCCCCGGAGGTCGCGATCAGCTCGCGCACGCCCTCCTCGCCGGCGAGCACGCGGCCGCTCCAGGACTCGGCCGCGCTGGTGGCGGCGTCGCGATCGGCGATCGCGACCGCAGGCACGCCGAACTCGCGCGCCTGCGCCAGCGCAAGCTCCCAGCCCGAGCCAGCGGCGAGGCCGACGACCTGCAGCTCCTCGGAAGCGGCGATCACCTCCAGCGCCTGGGTCCCGATCGAGCCGGTCGACCCCAGTATGAGCACCTTCTTCATCCTCGCCAGAGGATACGGAGCCAACCCTACGAGTCCTCTAAAGCCACCCGCTTCGCCGAGGTTGCCTTTTGCCCGGTATGCGAGGGCAAAAGGCAACCTCGGCGTCAGTAGACGAGGGCTACGGCGAGGTAGTAGCCGACTACTACGGTGAAGAAGACGGCGTCTAGGCGGTCGAGGATGCCGCCGTGGGGGCCGAAGAGAGTGCCGGTGTCCTTGCGGCCGAGATCGCGCTTGACCATCGACTCGAAGAGGTCGCCGACCGGGGCGGCGGCGGCGACCGCCGCGCCGATGATCAGCGCGTCGACCCCGGAGAGCCAGTCCTGGTAGAGGCCGGCGAACCAGAAGCCCATCGTGCCGATGATGAAGCCGCCGATCAGCCCCTCGACGGTCTTGTTGGGCGAGATCGTCGGCGCCACTTTGTGACTGCCGAACATGCGCCCGGTCGCGTAGGCGGCGGTGTCGGTGACGAAGGTGCCGACGAGGACGTCAACGAGCAGCGCGGCGCCATGGTTGGGCAGGTCCCGGAGCAGGACCGCGTGGACCAGCGGCAGCCCGATCCAGACGATGCCGAGCAGGGTGATCGCGAAGGAGACGGTGAAGCCGTCGCGGTTCTTCGCGTTGACGCCGAAGACGAAGATCACGGGGAAGGCGGCGGCGAGGACGAGCAGGACGCTGTAGGCGGTGCCGAAATGGGCGGCGACGATCATCGCGGCCACCGCCAGGTAGGCGGGGATCGCGAGCGGCCGCGCGTCCTCGGTCAGATCGATGTACTCGCGCAGGCAGATGGCGCCGATAGCCAGCATCGCGACGGCGAAGACGATGCCGCCGGCGACGGTGATCGCGATCGCGAAGACGATCCAGGGCAGGGCGACGAGGATCCGCTTCGCCGTCTCCCCGTTGAGACCGCGTTTGCGCGGCTGGCGCGGAGGCGGCGGTTGGCGCCGCGGCGGGCGCTCGGGCTCCAGCATCTCGTCGTCGAACAGCTCCACGGTCACGTCCGAGCCCCGAAGCGGCGTTGCCGCGTCTCGTACTCGGCCAGCGCCGCCTCGAAACAGGCGCGGTCGAAGTCGGGCCAGAGCTCCTCGCGGAAGACGAGCTCCGAGTAGGCGCACTGCCAGAGCAGATAGTTGGAGATCCGCTGCTCGCCGCTCGTTCTTATGAGGAGGTCTGGATCGTGCATCTCTGGTGCGTAGAGGTGACGGCGGAAGTCCTCCTCCGTCCCCTCCGTAAAGCTTCGCGCCGCGTCGACGATCTCCGCCCTGCCGCCGTAGTTGAAGGCGACGAAGAGCGTGATCCGCTGGTTGCCGGCGGTCTCGGCTTCTGCCCACCGCATTCGCTCGACCAGCTCGGCCGCGACCCCCTCGCGGCGGCCGACGAATCGCATCCGCACCCCTTCCTGGTTCAGCTCCGGCGTTTCGGAGGCGATCCGCTCGCCGAACATCCGCATCAGCCCCGCGACCTCCTCCTCGGAGCGGCTCCAGTTCTCGGTCGAGAACGAGAACACGGTCAGCTCCTCGATCCCGAGCTCGGCCGCGTCGCGCAGCCGTTCCTTGACCACGTCGGCGCCGGCCCGGTGGCCCTCGATCACCGGCAACCCGCGCCGCTGCGCCCAACGGCCGTTGCCGTCGGTGATGATCGCCACGTAGCGGGGGCCACCCATGCGGCCCGCTTACACCTCGAGGACTTCTTGTTCCTTGGCCTTCAGCAGCGAGTCGATCTCGGCGACCGCCTCGTCGGTCTGCTTCTGCAGCGTCGCCTCGGCGCGGCGCTCGTCGTCCTCGCCGGCTTCGCCTTCCTTCTTCAGCTCGCGCAGATCGCTCATCACGTCGCGGCGCACGTTGCGAACCGCGACCCGGCCCTCCTCGGCGACGCCGTGGACGACCTTGACCATCTCCCGCCGCCGCTCCTCGGTCATCTCCGGGATCTGCAGCCGGATCAGGTTGCCGTCGTTGCTCGGCGTGAGGCCGACGTCGGACTCCTGGATCGCCTTCTCGATCGCCCCCAACGCGCCCTTGTCGAAGGGCGTAACGGTCAGCAGGCGGGCGTCTGAGGCGGCAACGTTGGCGAGCTGCTTGAGCGGGGTCGGGCTGCCGTAGTAGTCGACGACGATGCGGTCGAGCAGGTGCGGGGAAGCACGCCCGGTGCGCACGGTGGCCAGCTCGTTGCGGCTGGACTCAACCGACTTTGCCATCCGGCCCTTCGCGTCATCGAGAAGTTCGTCGATCATCTCCACCGGTCTTGGCTCCTCACTCTGCGGCCGGCCCGTTGGAGACCAGCGTGCCCACCTTCTCGCCGGAGACGATCCTATCTATGTTCGTCTCGTCGGCCATGTTGAAGACGTAGATCGGCAGCTCGTTGTCCATGCAGAGCGAGAGCGCGGTCGAGTCCATCACCTTGAGCCCGCGCTCGATCGCTTCGCGGTGGCTGATCTTGGCGATGAACTTGGCGTCGGGATTCGTCGCCGGGTCGGAGTCGTAGACGCCCTCGACCCCGTTCTTGGCCATCAGGATCGCCTCAGCGTGGATCTCCAGGGCGCGCAGCGCCGCCGCCGTGTCGGTGGTGAAGAACGGGTTGCCGGTGCCGGCGGCGAAGATCACGACGCGGCCCTTCTCCAGGTGGCGCATCGCGCGGCGGCGGATGTAGGGCTCGGCTACCTCCTTGACGTCGATCGCGGAGAGCACCCGCGTGTACTGGCCGAGCTTCTCCAGCGCGTCCTGCAGGGTGAGCGCGTTGAGCACGGTCGCCAGCATCCCCATGTAGTCGCCGGTGGCGCGGTCCATCCCCTTGGCGGCGCCGTCGAGGCCGCGGTAGATGTTGCCGGCGCCGACGACGATCGCCACCTCCACCCCGCGCCCGCGCACGGCCGCCACCTGGCGGGCGATGCGCTCGACCTCGGCGCCGTCGGTGCCGTACTCCAGCTCGCCCATCAGGGCCTCGCCGGAGAGCTTCAGCAGGATGCGCCCGAATCGTGGCTCGGGAGGACTGGTCACGTCGCGAAGACTCTAATCCGTCGGGATCAGTCTTCGCCGACGCGGAAATACGCGAAGCGCGCGATGCGGACGTTCTCGCCCGTCTTCGCCGCCAGCTCCTGGCGCAGCTCCTCGATCGTCTTCGAGTCGTGTTTCTCGGCGTTGACGTGAGTCTGATCGAGCAGCGCGACCTCGCTCGCCCACTTGCTGAGCTGGCCCTCGACGATCTTCTCGACGACGTTGTCGGGCTTGCCTTCTTCGCGCGCCTTCTCTTCGAACACCTTCTTTTCGGCGTCGCGCTCCTCGGCCGGGATCTCCTCGCTGGAGACATAGCTCGGCGCCGTCGCCGCCACGTGCAGGGCGACCTGGTAGGCGAAGGCCTTGAAGTCCTCGTTGCGAGCGACGAAGTCGGTCTCGCACTGGACCTCGACCATCGCCCCGACCCTGTCGTTGGCGTGGATATAGGAGGAGACGACGCCCTCTTCGGTGCCGCGCCCTTCGCGCTTGGCGGCGGAGGCCTGGCCCTTGACCCGCAGCAGCTCGATCGCCCGCTCGGTGTCGCCCTCGGCCTCGGTCAGCGCCGCTTTGCAGTCCATCATCGCCGCCCCGGTCCGATCCCGGAGCGCCTTCACGTCAGCAGCGGACACGCTCATTTCGACTCCTCAGCATTCTCAGTCGTCTCAGCCTCGCCCGAGGTCCCGCCAGCTCCCTCGGCGGGAGCCGGAGTGGTCTCCTCGGTGGCAGCCTGAGCGGCAGGAGCCGCGGCAGATTTCTCCGGAGCGGCAGGAGCCGCGGCTGCCGCCGGCGCGGCCTCTGCTGCGGGTGGCGCGGGTGGGGGCGTCTCGCCCGCAGCCTGCGAGGACGAGGCGCCTCCACCGGCGACAGGACCCGCAGCCCGGGGCTCTTTCGCGGCGGCAGCCGCGGCAGCAGTGGCTTGAGCCGCTTTCGCGGCTTCCTCGGCAGCCTTTTTAGCCTCCTCGGCCGCAACCCGCGCTTTCTCTTCCTCCTCCCGCTTGCGCCGCTCTTCCTCCTCCTTTTTGCGTCGCGCCATTTCCTCCGCGAGACGCTTCTCCTCCTGCACCCGCCAGGCGCTCGAGCCCTCCTCGACCGCGCCGCCGATCGTGCCGATCACCAGCTCGCAGGAGCGGATCGCGTCGTCGTTGCCGGGAATCACGTAGTCGACCGGCGTCGGGTCGCAGTTGGTGTCGACCAGGCCAATGATCGGGATCCGCAGCCGAGCCGCCTCGTGCACCGCGATCTCCTCGGTTTTGAGGTCGGTGACGAAGACCGCGTCGGGCAGCCGGTCCATGTCGCGAACGCCGCCGAGGTTGAACTCGAGCTTGGCGAGTTCGGCCTCCATCCCCATCCGCTCCTTGGTCGGCAGGAGGTCGAGTTTGCCCTCCTCTTTCCAGCCGTTGAGCTCGTGCAGGCGGGCAATCCGGCCCGACATCGTGTTGAAGTTGGTCAGCAGCCCGCCCAGCCAGCGTTTGTTGACGTAGGGCATCTGGCAGCGTTCGGCCCATTCCTGGACCGTGTCGCGGGCCTGCTTCTTGGTGCCGACGAAGAGCACCGTGCCGCCGCCGCTGGCGAGCTCGCCAGCGAAGCGGCGCGCGTTCTCCAGCAGCGCCTCGGTCTGGATCAGGTCGATGATGTGGATCCCGTCCAGTTCGCCGAAGATGAAACGGCGCATGTTCGGGTTCCAGCGGCGCGTCTGATGGCCGAAGTGAACTCCGGCCTCGAGCAGCTCTTTCAGGCCTGCCTCTGGCATTCTTGCTTCTCCTTGGGTTTTGGGCGAATCGCCCCGCTCCGCTCGCCTGGACCCGACTTCGTAGGTGGTCGGGCAGGACCAGGCTCGCTCGCGAACGAGGGTTAGTTTTCCGAAGCGCGGATTGTAGAGGGCCGAGCTCGGGAGGGTCTAGAGAAACCCGCGCCCGCGCCCGGCGGCGGCGGACACGGCGCGCTGCGGCGTCCTCGGTCGGCCAAATAGCGCTGCTATTCGGCCTCCCTGCGTCCTTGCATCGCTTGGTCCGGCGCTCGCCGGTCGACAGCCGCGGGTTTCGCTAGACCCTCCTAGGCAACGCGGGCGGCCTCCAGGGCCGCCTCGAGATCGGCCGGCAGCGGCGAGGTGAAGCTCATCCGCTCGCCGCTCCCGGGGTGAGAAAAGGCGAGCCGGTGGGCGTGCAGGAACTGGCGCTGGAGGCCGTACCGAGCCGCGCCGCCGTAGGTCTCGTCGCCGCTCAGGGGGTGCCCGATGGCGGCGAAGTGGGCACGAATCTGGTGGGTGCGCCCGGTCTCCAGCTTCGCCTCCAGGTAGCTCTCCCGCGGCAGCAGCTCGAGCACCTCGAAGTGAGTGCGGGCCTGCCGGGCGGCGGCGCCCGAGACCGCCATCCGGTGCCGCTGCCGCGAAGCGCGGCCGATCGGCGCGTCGATCGTCCCGGTCCGCGAGCCGAGCCGCCCTCCGGCCAGCGCCAGGTAGACGCGTTCGACCTCGCGGCGCTGCACCTGGGCCTGCAGCGCCGCATGTGCGGCGTCGTCGCGAGCGACGACGAGCAGTCCGCTGGTGCCCTTGTCGAGCCGGTGGACGATCCCTGGCCGCTCGGGGTCGGCACCACCGCCGAGGATCTCGACCAATGCATCGACCAGAGTCGGGCCGCTGTGGCTCGGCGCCGGGTGGACGACCAGCCCCGCCGGCTTGTCGACGACCGCGAGCGAGTCGTCGAGGTGGACGACCCGTGGCGTCAGCTCAGGTTCCATCTGGTACCCGCTGGGCTTCGCGGAGATAGATGAAGGCGAGGATCAGGACGCCGCAGGTGATGGCGCTGTCGGCGAGGTTGAAGGGCGGCCAGTGCGGCAGGTCGACGAAGTCGGTGACCGAGCCGTGGCGGACGCGGTCGGTGAGGTTGCCGAGCGCGCCCCCGGCCAGCAGGCCTGCCGCCAGCCACATCAGCGGCCGCCCCGGCTCGCGAGCGAAGAGGTAGAGGACGACGCCGAGGCCGATCAGGGTGAAGACGACGAGGGGCGCGCCCGAGCCGCCGGCGAGCCCAAAAGCGATTCCTTCGTTGTGGGCGAGAGTCAGCTTCAGGGGGCCGACCGCGTCGACCTTCTCGCCGACGACCAGGTCGTGCTCGACGACCGCCTTGCTGGCCTGGTCGGCGGCGAGGACGGCCAGGCAAACGGCACCGGCTCGCCACCAGGCGCCGGAGGCGGCTCTGGTCATCTCAGGATCGCGCCGACCAGGACCCCCTCGGCGACGAGGAGGACGACGATCGCGATCATCGGGGCGATGTCGATGCTGCCGACGCCGCCTACGCCGACCGGCCGGGTGAAGCGCCGGAAGAAGTTGATGTAGGGGTTGGTCGTCTCCGTGATGAAGTCGACGACGGCGCGCAGCCACGGCCGGTACGGCATGCGCGGCACCCACGAGAGCAGGATGTTGAGCAAGATCAGGATGAAGTAGACGGTGAACAGCGCAGCGACGTAGTCGGCGACGCTGATCTTGGCCGAGGCGAGGATCATCTGCGCATTCTCTCCAATGAGGCCGCGACGGCCGCTTCGAACGCACGGCGGGCGCCGGCATCGTCCAAGGTAAGCAGCCCCGCCTCGGTGCTGCCGCCCGGCGTCGAGACGGCGTTTCGCAGCTCGGCGAAATCGCGGCTCCGCAGCAGCTCGGCGGTGCCGACCGCTGCCTCCACCACCAGCTCGCGCGCCAAGTCTGCCTCGAGGCCTGCGTCTGCGCCAGCGTCGGCGACCGCCTCCAGCGCCAGCGCCAAGTAGGCGGGAGAGCAGCCCGCCACGGTGCTGGCAATCTCGAACCGCTCCTCGGGGACCTCGACCACGCGCCCGAGCGCGTCCAACAGCTTGCGGGTCTCCGGCGAGGCGTCCCCGGCGAGACAAATGACCCCGCGGCGCACCTCGACGCCGACGTTCGGCAGCGCCCTCACAATTTCCGCAGCGGCAGGAAAGGCGGCGCGCAGCTGCACCATCGGGATCCCGGCCAGCAACGAGACGATCCGCTGTGCCGCGCCCAGCTCGGGCGCCACCGCCGTCAGCGCATCGGGCTCGACCGCGAGCACAACCAGGTCGGCACGGTCGGCGATCTCCTCGTTGGCGAGCGCCTCCCCACCGAGCTCCTCGGCGAGCCCCCGAGCCCGGCCGGACCCAGAGTCGGAAAAGAGCATCCCCTCCCCCGCCCAGCCGCGCGCCAGCGCGGCCGCGATCCTGCCAGCTCCGACGAAGCCGATGGTCACGTTGAGAGCCTAGCCCCCGCCCTATCCGCTGCGGGGCGCAAGCCTGCGCCAGACCTAGGACTGGTTGAAGAAGCCCTTGTCGATCAGCCTCGCCTTTTCCTCGGCGGAGACCTCGACGTTGCGCGGCGTCAGCAGGAACATCTTCTCGGCGATCCGCTGCATGCCGCCGTCCAGCGCGTAGGTGAGCCCGGAGCAGAAGTCGATCATCCGCTTCGAGAGGTCGTGATCGGCGGTCTGCAGATTGAGGATCACGGGGACCGAGCGTTTGAACTGGTCGGCGACCTGCTGGGCGTCATTGAAGTTGCGCGGGATCACCAGGTGGACCTGGATGTCGCCGCCGCTGTCGACCGGGCGCAGGGTGCGGGTGCGGCTGGCCGCGATCGGCTCATCGTCGGCGAAGATGTCATCTATCTCGTCGCGCCGGGCGCGGCGCGAGGTGGGCAGGCGGCGGACCGACCCCTGGTCGCGTTCGCGGCGCGCCTCGAAGACTTCCTCCGAGCCCGTTTCCGGCTCGAAGTCGTCTTCGTATTCGGGGCCGTAGTCGTGGTCCTCGGCGAGGCCGAAGTAGACGAGTGCTTTATGCCAGCTATCGCGAAGAGCCATCTGTAGGGCGTGTTTCGGCCCCGAACGGCCGACTCCTTTTTGCCACTTGCAGGGAGATTAGCGCCGATTCACACGAACAGCACGGTCCCCAAACGGATGATCGTCGCCCCCTCCTGCGCGGCGACCCGCCAATCCTGCGAGGTTCCCATCGAAAGCCGGCTCAGGCCGTTGGCGGCGGCGAGCTCCGCGAGGCGGGCGAAATGAGGCCGCGAGGCCTCTGGGTCGGCGCTGAACGGCGGCATCGTCATCAGGCCGGAGACGCGGACCGGACAGCGCGCGATGAACTCGGCGAGGTCACCGGGTGCGACACCGCCCTTCCCCTCCTCCTCGGCGACGTTGACCTCGACCAGCACCTCGGTCTTCTCGGTGCCGTGCTTGCCGAGCTGGTCGAGCACCGAGTCGGTGGCGACCGAGTGGATCAGCCGGACGAGGGGCAGGATCTGCTTGACCTTCCTGCTCTGCAGGTTGCCGATGAAGTCCCAGGTGAAGCCAGCGCCCCAGCGATCGTGCTTGGCGGCGAGGTCCTGCTGGCGGTTCTCGCCGACGAGCGTCACCCCCGCCTTGGCCAGCGCCCCCATCTCCTCCAGCGGCACGTACTTGCATGCGACCAGAATTTCGACGTCCGGGCCGACCTCGGCACGGACCTGTTCGACGTTCGCACGGACGCGCGCGGGGTCGATGTCGTGGACGAGCTCTGCCATCAGCTGCCGCCGACGGCGGCGAGGGCGCAGGCTAGCTCCTGCTTGCGGCCGGCGACTTCACCGTCGAGCTTGGCGTCGAGCGCGGCGGCGAGGCCGCGGCCGAGCGCCGGTCCGCGGGGGACACCGGCGGCGATCAGGTCGTCGCCGTCGATTTCGAGTGCGACCGCACGCCACTCCTCCAGGTAGCGGTCGAGCCAGGCGACGCCGAGCGCCCGGGCCAGAACCAGCTCGACGCCGCTGTGGCCGCGGGCGAGGGCGACCGCTCGGGACGGGCGGTCCGGGGATTCCTGCGCCAGCTCCATCTCTCGGCCGGGTGGACCGCAAGCGGCGGCGAGAACCGCCCCGGGGCGCTCCGCCTCCCCCCTCCACCGCTCGCCTTTGAGCAGGGCCGCGACGGCGGCAGCCAGCTCAGCGCCGCCGGGGCGCAGCTCGACCAGGCCCCACGCCTCGAGCAGGGCAAAGCCCGCGGGCCCGGTCGGTTCGCTCGCGAGGCGCAGTAGCTCGGCCCGGCGGCGCTCCTCCGACACGGTCGCGAGGTCGGCGGCGCGGAGCAGGTCCTCGGTCCCCGGCTCCAGGGCGAAGCCGAAGCGCGAGGCGTAGCGGGCGGCGCGCAGCGCCCGGGTAGGGTCGTCGGCGAAGGAGCCCGGGTGCAGGACACGGAGCAGGCCGGCACCGAGGTCGGCGCGGCCGCCGTGCGGGTCGAGAAGCCGACCGGGCTCGGCCAGCGGCACCGCCATCGCGTTGATCGTGAAGTCGCGGCGCGCGAGGTCGGCCTCGATCGTCGCGGCGGGCGCCACCGTGGGCAGTGCCCCTGGGCTCTCGTAGGCCTCGGTGCGGGCAGCGGCGAGGTCGAGCTCGTGGCCGTCGAGCCTCACCTTGGCGGTGGAAAAGCGCTCGTGGGCGGCGACGGTGTCGGCGCCGAGCGCCGCCGCCAGCACCTCCGGATCGCCGATCACGGCGACGTCGAGATCGGAGCGGCCCTGGCCGAGCAGCAGATCGCGAACGGCGCCGCCGACGAGAAAGACGCGATCGCCGCCGACGGCCGCGACGCGCTCCAGCTCGGGATAGGTCTCGCGCAGCGCCTGGGCGAGATCGTCTTGTCTGGCGGTTCCTGGACTCATCGGGTTCGACTCGACATCGCGAGCCTTCCCTACCATGATCGCCTGCGCGGATGGCGAGCGAGGGAGCAAACGGACCCGAAGTACCGGACGAGCGCCGCCAGGCGTTGCAGCGCCGCCGCGTCGACCGCAAGCGCCAGATCCGCCGCCGCCGCATCGTCGCCTTCGGCGCCCTGGCAGCGGTGATCGTCGCCGTGATCGCAGTGATCGCCCTGGCCTCCGGCGGCCGCTCCTCCTCGCGTGGCAGTGGTTCGTCTCACATAGCGAGACAAAGCTCTGCCACGACGGGGAAGCAGGGTGGGGAGAAGGGCTCGGGTGGCCAAGGGGGAGGCTCGGAAGGCGGCAAGGTGCGCAACTCGACCCCGCAGCCCGACTGGGAACCGCATACCGGGCCGGTGCCGATCCTCGAGTACCACGTGCTCGGCGAACCGGAGGGCGAAGTTCCTTACCCCGAGCTCTACGTCTCCCGCCCGGACTTCCGCCACCAGCTCGAATGGCTCGACGAAAACGGCTACCAGGCGGTGACGCTGGAACAGGTCGAGGCGGCTTGGTATCACGGCGGCACCCTGCCGCCGAAACCAGTCGTGCTCAGCTTCGACGACGGCTACCGGCCGCAGTTCACCTTCGCCCTGCCGCAGCTGCGCAAGCACGGCTGGGCTGGCGTCCTCAACCTCAAGGCCGAAGGCTCCGACCTCTACGAAAGCAACGTCAAGGCGATGATCGCCGCCGGCTGGGAGCTGGCCGCGCACACGATCCACCACCTCGACCTGACCGAACTCGGGCCCGAACAGCTCGAAGAAGAAGTGGCGGGCTCGAAAGCGATGCTCGAAGGCGAATTCCACGTCGAGGTGAAGAACTTCTGCTACCCGGCCGGCCAGTTCGACGAAACGGTGATCGCCGCGGTCGAAAAGGCCGGCTACGTCGGCGCCACCACCGAGATCCCCGGCTACGCCGAAAAGGACGCGCCCTACGAACTCGCGCGCTTCGAGATCCTGGGCTCGACCGGCGTCGAAGGGCTGGCGCAGGACCTCGAAACGGGCGAAGGCGAAACCGGGGAACTCGGGGCCTAGAGGCGGACGCGGATGCCGTCGGCGGCGAGGCGTTCCTTGGCCTCGCGCACGCGGTGCTGTCCGTAGTGGAAGATCGAGGCGCAGAGAACCGCGTCGGCGCCGCCCTCGACGATCGCCTCGCTGAGGTGGCCAAGCTCGCCGGCACCGCCGGAGGCGATCACCGGCACCGGGACCGCGTCGGCGACCGCCCTGGTCAGCTCGATGTCGTAGCCGTCGTTCGTGCCGTCGCGATCCATGCTCGTCAGCAGCACCTCCCCCGCCCCGCGCCGCACCGCCTCTTCGGCCCAGGAGACGGCGTCGCGGCCCTCGACCCGCTCGCGCCCGCCCTTGACGTAGACGCCCCAGCCGTTGCCCTCGCGCTTGGCATCGATCGCGATCACCACGCACTGGGCGCCGAACTGCGCCGCCAGCTCTTCGAGCAGCTCGGGGCGCGCCAGCGCCGAGGAGTTGACCGAGACCTTGTCGGCACCGGCGTCGAGCACCGCCTGCGCATCCTGCACCGAGCGGATGCCGCCGCCGATCGTGAACGGGATGAAGACGTTGTCGGCGGTGCGACGGGCGAGCTCGACGATCGTCTCGCGCTTTTCGTGCGAGGCGGTGATGTCGAGGAAGACGAGCTCGTCGGCGCCCTCGGCGTCGTAGCGCTCGGCCAGCTCGACCGGATCGCCCGCATCGCGCAGCCCGACGAAGTTCGTCCCCTTCACCACGCGTCCCGCGTCCACGTCGAGGCAGGGAATGACGCGCTTCAGCACCATGCCGAGAGCGTACCTACCCCGCCGAGGTTGCCTTTTGGCCGTATATAGCGGGCAAAAGGCAACCTCGGCGTCAGTTGAAGGCTTGGAGGGCTTCGGCGACGGTGAACTTGCGCTCGTAGAGGGCGCGGCCGACGATCGCGCCTTCGAGGTTGGGGGCTTCGGTGGCAAGCGCGGCGAGCGCTTGCAGGTCGCCGAGCTCGCCGACGCCGCCGGAGGCAATCACCTGCGCCTCGGTCGCCGCGGCGATCTCGCCCAGTTCGTCGAGCGCCGGGCCGGCCATCGTCCCGTCGACCTCGATCGCGGTGCAGAGGAAGCGGGCTACGCCGCGCCCTGAGAGCTCGGCGACGGTCGCCGCGACCGCCTGCTCGGTCACCTCGGTCCAGCCCGAGAGCGAGACCCTGCCGGCGCGGGCGTCGACGGAGACGACGATGCGCTCGCCGTGCTGCGCGACAGCCGCGTCGAGGAACTCCGGGTCGCGCAGCGCCGCGGTCCCGATCACCACCCGCTCCACCCCACAATCGAGAGTCCTCGCCACTGCCTCTGGCCCGCGCAATCCACCGCCGACCTGAATCGGGCAGCCGAGCGCCGCGATCCGTTCGATCGCCGCCAGGTTCTGGGGCTCCCCGGCCTTGGCGCCGTCCAGGTCCACCACGTGCAGGAACCCCGCCCCTTCGTCGATCCACCGTTTCGCCGCCTCGGCCGGGTCGGCGTCATAGACGGTCTCGCGCGCGTAGTCGCCCTGCAGCAGGCGAACCGCCTGGCCGCCACGCACGTCGATCGCCGGATAGAGGATCACCGGGCCCAGCTCCCGCTCAGGCGGGGACCGAGGCGCAGACCCCGGCGAAGTTGGAGAGCAGCCGCAGGCCGGCGGCGCTCGACTTCTCGGGGTGGAACTGGACGCCGAAGACGTTGTCGCGCTCGGCCGCGCAGGCGAAGCGAGCGCCGTAGGCAGCGCTGCCGAGCAGCTCCTCGCCGCTCGGCCGCGGCGCGAAGGAGTGGACGAAATAGAAGGGCGTCTCGCTCGCGATCCCCTCGGTCAGGCGGGAGTCATGCTCCCAGCGGACAGGAGACCAGCCGATGTGCGGGACCTTCAGACCCGCGGCGTCGAGCTCACCGACCGGGCCGTCGAGCAGGCCGAGGCCCTCGGCGCCGCCAAGCTCGGTCGTCGACTCGAAGAGCAGCTGCAGCCCGAGGCAGATCCCCAGCAGCGGGACGCCGGCGCTGCGCCGCTCCGCGATCAGCTCGTCGAGACCGCGCTCGCGGATCCGTTCCATCGCTCGCGGGAAGGCGCCGACGCCGGGCAGGATCAGGCCGTCGGCGGCGCGCACCTCCTGCGGGTCGAAACTGATCTTGGCGGTGGCGCCGACGTGCTCGAGCGCCTTCTCGACCGAGCGCAGGTTCCCCATCCCGTAGTCGAGGATCGCGATCCTGGCGCTATTCACTGAGAGTTCCCTTGGTGGAGGGTACGCCGCTCTCCTCGGGGTCGATCGAGACCGCCACCCGCAGGGCGCGGGCAAAGGCCTTGAACGAAGCCTCGATCATGTGGTGGGCGTTGGTGCCGTAGCGGACGGTCACGTGCAGGGTCAGCTTGGCGCTGTTGGCGACGGCGCGGAAGAACTCCTCGGCCAGCTCGGTATCGAAGCCGGCGATCGAGGTCACCGGCAGGTCGGCGTCGAAGTGGCAGTAGGGGCGACCCGAGATGTCGATCGCGCACTCGGCCAGGGACTCGTCCATCGGCACCATGGCGGAGCCGTAGCGGCGGATCCCGGCGCGGTTGCCGAGTGCCTCGTCGAGCGCCTGCCCGAGGACGATGCCGACGTCCTCGACCGTGTGATGGGCTCCGGTCTCGAGGTCGCCGCTGGCCTCCACCCGCAACCCGAGTCGGCCGTGGCGGGCGAGCAGGTCGAGCATGTGGTCGAGGAAGCCGACGCCGGTCGCGGCGCTTGCCTCTCCCCCGTCGAGGTCGAGCGAGAGCTTGATCTGGGTCTCGGCGGTCTGCCGCTCGCGGCTTGCGGTGCGGGTGCTCATCGCCTAATCATCGCTGACTCGCCGTGGACTGGGAAGCCCTCGGCACGGGCGAGGGCGTCGACGTGCGGCGCCAGCTCGGTCGCGGCGGCCTGCGGGATCTCGACCGTGGTGATGCGGCGACGGAAGGCCGCGGGCCCGAGCGGCCCGGTAAAGCGCCCGGCGCCGCCGGTCGGCAGCACGTGGTTGGAGCCGGCGACGTAGTCGCCGAAGGCGGTGGCGCCGTTGCGGCCGGCGAAGACGCAGCCGGCGGCGAAGACGCGGTCGGCGAGCAGCGCCGCGTCCTCCTCGAACAGCTCGAGGTGCTCGGGGGCGAAGGCGTTGGCGAGGTCGGCGGCGTCGCTGAGGTCGGGGACCGTGAGCAGCGCCAGCGGCGCGTCGGCGACGCTGGGCCGGGCCGCGGCGGCGCGTTCGGTCGCCTCGGCGACGGCGTCGAGCACGTGCTCCTCGACGGCGACGAGAAGCAGCGGGCTGTCGGCGCCGTGCTCGGCCTGGGCGCAGAGGTCGAGCGCTGCCCACTCGGGATCGGTGTCGTGGCCGGCGACCAGCATCAGCTCCGACGGCCCGGCAAGGGAGTCGATGCCGACGGTCCCGTAAACCCGCCGCTTCGCCTCCCGCACCCATTCGTTGCCGGGGCCGGCGATGACGTCGACCTTGGGCACCGAGGCGGTGCCGTGGGCGAGCGCGAAGATCGCCTGGGCGCCGCCCATCGCATAGATCTCTTCGACCTCGCAGAGCGCGGCAGCCGCGAGCACCAGCGGGTGCAGGTTGCCGTCGGGCCCCGGCGGCGAAGCGAGCGCGATCCGCTCTAGACCGGCGGCGCGGGCGGGGATCGCGCACATCAGCACGCTCGAGGGGTAGGCGGCGCGACCTCCGGGCGCGTAGATGCCGGCGGCGCCGACCGGCACCCAGCGCACGGTCACCTTCTGCCCCTGGGGGAGCTTCACCTCCGTGCGCGGCTCCGCCAGCTGCGCCTCGGCGACTGTGCGAACGTTGGCGGCGGCGACGTCGAGCGCAGCTCGCAGCCCTGGGTCGAGTGCGGCGAGTGCGGCGGTCGCCAGCTCGGGGTCGACGCGCAGCGACTCGGGTGCCCGCTCGGTCGCGTCGTGGCGAGCGGTGAGGGCGAGCACAGCCTCGTCGCCGAGCTCGATCACTTCGCGCTCGATCGGCGCCACGTCTACCGGCTCGGCCGCCTCCGCGGCCCAGGCCCGGATCGCGGCGGCGCTCTCCTCCGCCCCACCCCAATCGAAGCGCCGCGTCCTCATCCGGCGCTCGCCTCCCGCAGCCTCGCGGTCAACTCGTCGACCTCGGCGGCGCGCAGCTTGTGGGCGACGCGGTTGGCGACGAAGCGGGCGGTGCAGACGACGATCTCCTCGCGCACCTCGAGGTCGTTCTCTTCCAGCGTGCGGCCGCTGGCGACGAGGTCGACGATGCCGTCGCCGAGCCCGATCAGCGGCGCCAGCTCAACCGAGCCCTTGACCTCGATCGTCTCGATCTGGCGGCCGGTGCCCTCGAAGTGGCGCTCGGCGATCCGCGGGTACTTGGTCGCGATCCGCATCATCCCCAGCCGCCGCTGCGCCTCGCCCAGGCGTGTGTCGCCGCGGCGCCCGGCAAGGACCATGCGGCAACGCCCGAAGCCGAGGTCGAGCAGCTCGTAGACGACGCGGTCGGCCTGCTCGAGCAGGACGTCCTTGCCGGTGATGCCGACGTCGGCGGCGCCGGCCTCGACGTAGGTGGGCACGTCGGAGGGCCGCATCGTCACCAGGGTGATCCCGTCGGTCTCGAAGATCAGCGAACGCGAGTCGCTGCGCGGGCCGGAGGTGTCGACGCCGATCCGGTCGAGCACGTCGAGCGTTTCGCCGAGGAGAGCGCCGCGCGGGACCGCCAGCTTCAGCGGTCCATCGGCCTTGGCGCGGCTGGCGGCGATCCCGGTCGCGCTCACGAGACCGCCTCCCGCCGCCGCTCCTCCTCCATCTGGGCGACGTGCACGCGCTCCAGGTACAGCGCGAAGCCGCAGGCCGGGAGGTTGACGCCGAAGCGCTGCATCAGGTTGTCGTAGCGACCGCCGCCGCCGAGGATGTGGCCGAGCGCCGGGTCGTAGACCTCGACGATCGCGCCGCTGTAATAGCCGATGTCGCGCAGCAAGCCGAGGTCGATCTGGACGCGGTCGGCGGCACCACGCCGCTCCAGCGCCTCCAACGTCGCCTGCATCTGCGCCGTCGCCCGCTCGACCGCGGCGCCGCCGAGGCCACGCGCTTGCTCGAGCACCTCGGCGCCACCCCGCAGCTGCGAGAGCGCGACGCAGGTCGCAACGCGCTCCTCGCCGATCCCAGCGTCGGAGAGCTCCTGCTCGAGGCCGACGAGGTCATGGGTGGCGAGCCGTTCGAGGATCGAGTCGCGCGCCTCGCCCTCGACGCCGAGCTCAGTCAGGAGCTGGCGGTAGAGATCGGCGTCGCCGAGGCCGATCACGGCGCGGTCGAGGCCGGCGGCGTCGAGCGCCGCCTCGAGCACCTCGATCACCTCGGCGGTCCCGTCCGGCGCCGGGGCGCCGACCAGCTCGACGCCGGCCTGGACGAACTCGCGCATCTGACCCCGCTGCGGACGCACGGCGCGGTAGGCACTGGCCAGGTAACAGAGTCGCAGGGGCGGCTCGGCGCCGGCGTAGCGGGTCGCCACCAGGCGGGCGATCGGCACAGTCATGTCGGAGCGCAGCGCGAGCAGCTCGCCGCTCTCGTCAAAGAAGCGGTAGGCGCTCTCGGTGCCGCGACCGCCACGACCGAGGACCTCGTCGTACTCGATCGCCGGCGTCGCCACCTCGCCGTAGCCGCGCTCCTCGAAAACCTCGATCAGAGCACGGTTGAGCCGGCGCAGCTCGCGCATCTCGTCGGGCAGGACATCCCGCGTTCCGGGTGGGATCGGATGGATCATCGGGCTGACCTTACGAGAGATCGGCGCAAAAGCCTGCTTGGATCGGGAGATCCGAGCCCGAGCGGCCTAGGCGGGACCCTCGTCCGAGACGCGCTCGATGCGGGCACCGAGCGCGCGCAGTCGTGCGTCGATCTGCTCGTAGCCGCGGTCGATCTGGCGGATGTTTCCGATCTGGGAAGTGCCCTCGGCCGCGAGAGCGGCGATGAGCATCGCCATCCCGGCGCGGATGTCGGGGCTCTCGACGCGCTCGCCGTGAAGCCGGCTCGGACCGCTGACGATCGCCCGGTGGGGATCGCAGAGCATGATCCGAGCGCCCATCGCGACCAGCTTGTCGACGAAGAAGAGGCGGTTCTCGAACATCTTCTCGAAGATCAGCACCTCGCCCTCGGCCTGGGTGGCCAGGGCCAGGGCGATCGAGGTCAGGTCGGCTGGGAAGGCGGGCCAGGGACCGTCCTCGATCTTCGGGATCGCGCCCCCGAGGTCCTCTTCGACCCGGAGCTCCTGCTCGGGCGGGACGACGACGTCCTCGCCGTCGATCTCCGAGCTGAGGCCGAGGCGGCGGAACTGGCGTCTGGTCATCGTCAGATCCCCGGGGCCGGCGTCGCGGATCCGCAGCGACCCCCCGGTTGCCGCCGCCAGCGCCATGAAGCTGCCGACCTCGATGTGGTCGGGGGTGACCGTGTGCTCGGCGCCGCGCAGGCGCTCGGCCCCATGCACGGTCATCACGTTCGACCCGATCCCCTCGACCTCGGCGCCCATCTTCGAGAGCAGCCGCGCCAGGTCCTGTACGTGGGGCTCAGACGCGGCGTTGGAGATCTTCGTCGCGCCCGGCGTCAGCGCCGCCGCCATCAGCGCGTTCTCGGTGCCCATCACCGAGGGCTCGTCCATGAAGATCTCGCAAGTGCAGAGGCCATTCGGTGCGGAGAGCTCGATCCAGCGGTCGCCGGCGACCTCGGCGCCGAGATCGCGGAAGGCGTCGAGGTGAGCGTCGAGGCGCCTGCGACCGATGAAGTCCCCGCCCGGCGGCGGCATCTTGACCGCGCCGAAGCGGGCCAGCAACGGCCCGGCGAGCAGGAATGAAGCGCGGATCTGGCTCGAGAGCTCCTCGTCGACGGTGTAGTCGGAGACGCCGCGGGCGCAAAGCCGGACGCTGTTGTCGCCGGTCCACTCGACCTCGACCCCGAGCTGGGCGAGCAGCGCGATCTGGGCTTCGGTGTCGCGGATGCGCGGCACCCGGTGCAACAGCACCTCCTCGTCCGTCAGCAGGCAGGCCGCCAGGATCGGCAGAGCCGCGTTCTTGTTGCCGGCGACGTCGACCTCTCCGCTGAGCGGGACGCCGCCCTCGATGACGAATTTCTCCATGAGCAGCGGCTAGTGCCGTGTCCGGTTACGTTTGCCCGGCTCTGACGCAGGCATCGCCGCGGCTGGCAAGGACGCAGGCCCGAAGGCGTGGCGGTGCCACGCCAAGCGGCCGAGGACGCCGCCAGGCGCGGCGAGGGCAAGCCAGAGAGGGCGAACGTTGCCTGACACGGCACTAGCGTACAGACCCCTTGCGACCGCTCTCCCGACGGTCTAGGATCCATCTGTGACGGACGTCACGGGGCGTGGTTACCAGACCACAGCGAAGCCCCGTCAAGGCGTTCCTCAATTGCGCTTCTGGGGTTCGCAGCGCTACTGGCGAGTCAGTAGCGCTGCGGCATGCGCGGCTTTCCAGAGCCAAAAACAACCCCTCTCTGCAACTCTCCGTGCAAACCGCACAAGCCGTCCGAGCCCCTCCGTACCTTACGAACCCATGTTCGATTCTAAGCAAACGCTAACGACCCGCCTGGCCGACGCCACGGACCTCCTAATCGACTTCGCAACCCTCGGCGAGTACGGCCTAGAGCCCGTTGGGAGCGCCCGCCAGGGTTGCGAAACCCGTCGCCCCCTCCCGATCGCGGAGCGCAGCTCCTTCAACGAGGTGCTCTTCCCCAATCAATGCAACTCCAGGACCCGCGGTTCGGGCCCGAAGTTGTCGCGGAAGCGAGGGCGCCGAGGAGCAAGCCTGGCGACGTCGGCGGGCGGCGCGGCGTAGCAGAGCTACGTAAGCCGGCCGACGGCGGCGCCAGGCGCCGCTCATCGGTGGCCGCAGCCCGCGCCAACTTCGGGCGCGGACCGCATAAGTAAGAACCGGCGGCGACCTACTCTCCCAGGGGGTTGCCCCCCAAGTACCATCGGCGCTGAAAGGCTTAACTGCTCTGTTCGGAATGGGAAGAGGTGTCTCCCTTTCGCTATGCGCCACCGGAGGTTTGCGAGACGCTCGGTGAACCTTGAAAACCGCACAAAGCCGCTGGGTAAATAAGAAAATATCCGTCAAGCCCTCGACCCATTAGTACCAGTCGGCTGAGCACATCGCTGCGCTTACACCGCTGGCCTATCAACCTGGTGGTCTACCAGGGGTCTTACTCCCTCAAAGGGGATGGGAGAGTTCATCTCGAGGACGGCTTCCCGCTTAGATGCTTTCAGCGGTTATCCGTTCCATGCGTAGCTAACCTGCGGTGCCCTTGGCAGGACAACAGATACACCAGAGGCATGTTCATCCCGGTCCTCTCGTACTAGGGATGACTCCTCTCAACTCTCCAACGCCCACAGCAGATAGGGACCGAACTGTCTCACGACGTTCTGAACCCAGCTCGCGTACCGCTTTAATGGGCGAACAGCCCAACCCTTGGGACCTACTCCAGCCCCAGGATGCGACGAGCCGACATCGAGGTGCCAAAC
>Ga0335070_10000127_pt1 | contig 86302 bp, 79 predicted proteins | sample Lox_Sample_13_FD_206722 | JGI IMG/M metagenome (GOLD analysis project Ga0335070, IMG submission 206722) | Soil microbial communities from Loxahatchee National Wildlife Refuge, Florida, United States - Lox_Sample_1.3 | ecosystem: Environmental > Terrestrial > Soil > Wetlands | place: USA... | reverse complement strand
GGAATGCGTGTGATCGAGTTTCGGGTAGCGGCGGAGAAGGGAACGGTCGTTGAATATAGGGTGAGGTTGGAAGTTATTTTCATTCTCGAAAAATAATACTCTAAAGCGAAGAGTAAAAAGGCAGGGTCAGAAATGAATCCTGCCTTTTTTATCTAAGGCCTTCTATACACTTACTTTCTATCCATAATCGCCAACTTTGAAGGGTAGCGTTGATTGTGGACTCGTCGGTGCTACTCGCGAGGTTAAACATTGTCTGAAACGAGAGCAAGCGGGTTAAGAACGATAGGAGGCGTTAATTCTTACATAATCTAAAGAGAGATCTGTTGTGAAAAGTGAATATTCTTTCTTTCCTCGATGGAGGTCAATAGTGACTTTGAACGATCTCTTTTTGAGAATCCGGCTGGCTTTTTTTTCCGCTTGAAGACCCACACCCATCCCTTTTCTTACAACCGGCGACTTATCAAAAAAGACATCGATTCGATTTGGGTCGATGGACACACCAGAATGACCCAGAGCGCAAAGAATTCTTCCCCAGTTGGCATCCTCTCCGAAGAAAGCCGTCTTCACCAACGGCGAATGAGCAACCGCATAGGCCGCCTCTCGGGCATCTTCATCGTTTTGTGCTCCTCGGACCAGGATCTCGACGAACTTCGTAGCCCCTTCTCCATCTTTCACCACACTTTCAGCCAGGCTCCTGCAAACTCTTGAAAGCATGGATTGGAAGATCTGCGCATCCCGATCCATGCGATTCAAAGCGGGATGGTCTGCCTTTCCATTGGCCAGAAGCAATACCGTGTCATTGGTGCTCATCTCCCCGTCAATCGTAATCCGGTTATAGGACGTTTCAGCAGCATTTGTTAACATTCGTTGAAGAAGTTGAGCTTCAATGTAAGCATCCGTAATAAGGAAAGAAAGCATGGTTGCTACGTTGGGACAAATCATCCCTGCCCCCTTCACCATTCCACATAATTTTACCTCTTTACCCTTAATACGACAGGTGGCCATTTCAACCTTCGGAAAGGTGTCTGTCGTCATAATCGCTTCTACGGTGCTCATCCAGCCTTCCGGTGAAAGCTGATTGACCAGTCTTGGAATTCCTTCCTCAATTTTCTTCATCGGGAGTCGACTTCCGATCACACCTGTCGAGGAAGGGAACACCAGTTGTTCATCAATCCCCAACCGCTTTCCGACTAACGAAGACGTTCTTATAGCATCTCTCAATCCAGGATTTCCTGTGCCGGCATTTGCATTGCCGCTGTTCACAATGATAGCCTGACAGAGACCCCTCTTTACACGCTCCTTATCCAATTGCACAGGTGCTGCTTTCACCGCGTTGGTTGTAAACAGACCGGCTGCCTGGGCAGGAACCTCTGAATAGATCAGACCCAAATCCCTCTTTCCGTCCTTCTTGATCCCCGCTGAAATCCCGGAAAAAAGAAAACCCCGTGCTTTAAAATCGAGTGGCTTCATTAGGCGCAACTCCTCGTGAACAGAAAGGTGTCATTCCCGCTCCGACGGGAATCAAAAATAATTTCGGAGAGCCCGATTCCTGCTTTCGCAGGAATGACAAAAATGGCACTTTTTATTTTCTCCGTAACTCAATGCCCTTAACTTTTGGTCATTGGGATTTGGTGATTAGATATTGTTTTGGGATTTGCCTGCCTGCCGGTAGGCAGGGAATTTGTGATTTGGAATTTTTGATTCAGGCTCTTGCTTCTTCCTTGGGCAAGCAACATCGTTTATACTTTTTTCCGCTTCCGCAGGGACAGGGGTCGTTTCGCCCAACTTTTTTCCCCTCCCGGCGAACGGTGACGCCCTTTCCATCTTCCGTCTTTCCCCCTCCACTCGGGGCAACCTCTCCCCGGCTCATCACAAAGGTCTGCTTTCGCTCCATCTTCATTTCTTTCGCTTCTTGCTCTTTGGCAACCTGAATGGCGAAAAGTTTTTCGACCGTATCCTTTTTTATTCTATCCAGCATATCCAGAAACATCTGATAGGCTTCCTTCTGATACTCGATGAGAGGGTCCTTCTGACCATAACCTCTTAACCCAATCCCTTCCTTCAACTGATCGATGGCAAGGAGGTGGTCCTTCCAATGGTAATCAATCGATTGAAGCATTATGACCTTCTCCAGGTATCGAAGCGTGGGCGCCCCAAACTCCTGTTCCTTCTTTTCGTAAAGGTTCTTAGCGTCCTCGATAATCATCTCCTTGATCTGATCTCTTCTAATTCCATTATTCTCCATCGAGGGGACCGGCCATTTGAAAGCAAATTGCTGATAGACCGCATCCTGCAGTGCTTTGAGATCCCAATCTTCCGGGTGCTCCTTCTCATCCGTATAGAAATCAACGAGCCCCTCCGTCTGCTCCTCGATCATTTCTGTCACCGTCTCTTTCAAGTCTTCACTGCCGAGCACCTCTCTACGTTGGGTATAGATCACCTCTCTCTGTTTGTTCATCACATTATCGTATTCCAGCAGATGCTTCCGGATTTCGAAATTGTGGGCTTCCACCTTCCTCTGAGCGCTCTCAATGGCTTTGGTGACAAGCCCGTGTTCGATGGGTTGATCTTCTTCAATTCCTAACCGATTCATGATGTTCGAAATCCTCTCCGAGCCAAAAATCCTTAAGAGGTCGTCCTCCAAGGAGAGATAGAACCGGGAGGAGCCAGGATCGCCCTGTCTGCCCGATCTTCCTCTCAATTGATTGTCAATGCGTCGGGCTTCATGCCGCTCGGTTCCCAATACGTGGAGGCCTCCCGACTGGATAACATTTTCCTTCTCTTTCTGAACGATGGTCAAGGCCTTTTGAGAGGCCTTCTCCAGCGCCTCCTCAGTGGGTTCTTCATCGACAAAGGTCTTGGCTAAGAATTTAGGATTTCCTCCCAGAAGGATATCCGTCCCTCTTCCAGCCATGTTCGTTGAGATGGTCACGGCCCCCGCTCTTCCTGCCTGAGCAATGATCTCAGCTTCCCTCTCATGGTGTTTGGCATTGAGGACGTTATGCGGAACCCCCTGTTTCTTCAGAAGTTGACTCAGTCTCTCAGACTTCTCGATGGAGATCGTACCCACCAGGACTGGGTGTTCGGTCTGATAGAGCTCTTTGATCTCCCGGACCACCGCGCGAAACTTCTCATCCTCGGTCTTGTAAATGACATCCGGGTAATTGGTTCGCCTCAAAGGCATATTGGTGGGAATGACCATGACATCCAGATTATAAATCTTGCGGAATTCCGCTGCCTCCGTATCCGCCGTACCGGTCATGCCGGCTAACTTCTTGTACATCCTGAAATAATTTTGAAAGGTGATGGTGGCCAGGGTTTGATTTTCGTTTTCGATTCGGACATTCTCCTTGGCCTCCACAGCCTGATGGAGACCATCGCTCCATCTCCTGCCTGGCATCAGCCTTCCGGTAAATTCATCGACAATGATCACCTCCCCGTCTTTGACCATATAGTCCACATCCCTTTTAAAAAGGGTATGCGCTCTCAGGGCCTGATTGACATGGTGAAGGGTCTCAATGTTTCGGGGGTCATAAAGATTTTCCACATGGAGTAATTTCTCCACATGGGCCACCCCTTCCTCTGTCAAGAAGGCGGTGTGGCTCTTCTCCTCCAGTTGATAATCCTGCTCACGTTTCAGGGCGGGGATGATGCGATTGATCTTATAGTATTTGTCGGTCGATTCTTCCGCAGGACCAGAAATGATGAGGGGGGTTCTGGCTTCGTCGATCAGGATGCTGTCTACCTCGTCAACGATGGCATAGTTCAGATTTCGCTGAACGTAATCCTCGATCGAAAATTTCATGTTGTCCCGGAGGTAGTCAAATCCAAATTCATTATTGGTTCCGTAAGTGATATCACAGTTGTAGGCCTTCTTCCTCTCCTGATCATTTAGCTCATGAAGGATCACTCCCACAGAGAGACCCAAAAAACGGTAGACCACCCCCATCCATTCACTATCCCGTTTCGCCAGATAGTCATTCACCGTCACAATATGGACGCCTTCTCCTCCGAGGGCGTTCAAATAGGCAGGCAGGGTGGACACCAGGGTCTTTCCTTCGCCAGTTGCCATCTCTGAGATCTTGCCCTCGTGAAGAACAATTCCCCCGATCAACTGCACGTCATAATGCCTTTCGCCAAGGGTACGTTTGGCCGTCTCGCGGACGACGGCAAAGGCGTCAGGGAGAATCTCTTCGATCGATTCCCCTCGCTCGATTCGCTCCTTAAATTCAGAAGTCTTCGCCCGGAGTTGATCGTCGCTCAAAGGCCTGATCTTCGGCTCTATCTCGTTGATTCGTTCAATGAGAGGCTGAATCCTTCTCAGCTCCCTCTCATTCTTGCTTCCCACGATCTTCTTGATCAGTGAACCTATCATAAAATAAGCTTCTCCCCTATTTCTTCTAATAAATTCAATTATATAATGGATAAATGGAGGTTTCAATATTAAAAAGTCTTGTTAAAAAGTCTTGTCCCATTATCAATGGAGCTTCCGAGGGATCTTTCCCCGGTCTAGGGCAGCGAAAAACCGACAGGGCAAGTTATTCAAAAAGGCTTGACAAAGAGCTTCCCATCCAGTTGAATGGGGGGCAGGGATTGAGCCGGTCGAGGAGGGCCCAAAAGAGATGAAGAACAGAGAGCATGTAGTCTGACAAAAGAAACTTTCACAAGAGGACTTCCCGAAAACCCGTCCTCTTTTTAGCATGTCGGAGATCGTGCCCAGATAAAACAAAGCCCGACGAAGTTGCGCTTCACCGGGCTGATCCACTTAATACCGTCCTTCGATCAATTCAGAATGTATCTGACAGGGTTGACTGGAATGCCATTGACTCTTACTTCGTAGTGAAGATGAGGCCCTGTCGTCTTGCCGGTGATCCCAACTTCCGCGATCTTATCCCCTCGCTTAACCTTCTGCCCGGCCTTCACAAATATCTTATTCAAATGATTGTACCGGCTGGTTATCCCAAATCCATGGGAGATCACTACGACATTTCCGTGGGAGTAATCATTCCCGGTGTCCGAAACAATTCCTTCTGCCGGGGCAACGACAAGTGTTCCCACCCGGTTGGAAATGTCAAGACCTTCGTGCATCTGGCTCAAGCCTGTAAAGGGGTTGGTTCGAAAACCAAAACCCGACGTCACCCAGCCCTGGACCGGCCATATCGAAGGAGTTGATGCCAACATCTCTCTTTTGGTCTGCAAGAGCTTCTCCAGTTCCGAGAGACTCTCCTCCTGGGAAATCGCCTCTGACTTGAGACGGTCGATATCGGTCCTCATCTGCTGAGCCAATCCCTTCTCATCTTTCTCCGCTTTCAATTTCTCCCGAACGTCGGAGGGAGAAGGCCCCCCCATTCCCATATTAGGGCTTGTCTCCTGTCCTTTTTCCAAATTGGCAATGATACGAATTCTTTTATCGAAATCTTTCAGTTTAGAAAGTTGTTTTTCCATATCTTCAATCTTTGATGAGAAAAAATGGATCTGGGATCTCTGGCTTTCCGTCTCCTGACGTAATTGGCTCAGTTCAAAAGATTTTTTTCTGACTTGAATGTAGTCACAAAAGAAGAAAATGGTAGAAAGGAGTCCGAAGGCTGCGAGATAAAGTCCAATCTTAAAGGTCTTCTTATGGATTCGTAAGTGCCGGGTCTTGGAGGTTTTTTGGCCAAAGACAAGAATATTAAAGTAATCTTTATCCAAAATAACCCCCTTTTTTATTGTTTTGGTTTGGTATGCCGACTCTTAAAGGCCCTCATTACATATCAAACTGACGATTCCCCTGTCAAGTCTTTTTTTTGAGAGCACAGGAGAATCACTTTACGCTTTCCTGATTACTTAAATCCAAAACAGATTACTGAAGATTTTTTCCATAATTTCATGGTGTTACAGATTTTTACCCGGGAATCAGTGGTTACTTTAATTTCCACTGATCATTAACTCTTTCACTAAGAGGCTTGGAGACCCGACCCCTCCGAAAAATCTTAGATCATCGCCTACTCCGGTCACCCTACGAAAGAGTTCGAAAAGGTTGCCGGCAATGGCGATCGACTTTACCGGATGCACTTTCTCACCTCTCTCCACCCAGTCGCCCGAACACCCTAGAGAAAAGTCTCCTGAGATCGGGTCGACCGTATGAAGTCCCATCACGTCATCCACTACCACCCCTTGACACAGGTTTTCCATCAATTTGGATGAATCGAGATTTCCTGGCTCAATGAAAAAGTTTGAGATCCCCACTCCGGGAGGGGATTTAATACCATGCCGCCGGCTGTTTCCAGTCGACCCAACGTTCGAGCCTGAGGAAGACAGATTTTCACGATTGGCCCAATATCGGTCGTACAAATAGCCGTCAAGTCCTCCGCAAGCAACCAAAGTCGTTCGTTGGCTCGGCATCCCTTCTCCGTCGATCGGCACAGTCGAAATTCCTTTAGGATAAAGCCCATCGTCCACAATGGTGAGAAGAGGAGAAAAGAACTTCTCTCCTTGCTTCCCTTTCAGGTGAGATTTCCCTTTTTGAACCTGATCCGCTAAAAAGGAATGGGCAAGGAGCGATAAAAATTCCGAAGCGACATGATTCCGAAGAAGGACCGGATAGGCACCCGTAGCAATTCTCCTCCCGCCCAGCCTTTCCAGTGCCTTCCTCCCGGCCGAACGGCCCGTTTTTTCTGCGTCAAGATCGTTGAAAAAATGGCTGGCGTCGAAATCCCACCCGACTTCTGATTCTCCTGATTCTTCGGCAATAACGGTGACGCTCATCGAGGCAAGTGTATTGTCATAGGAGATCTGAAGTCCATTGGAATTGCTCAGCGTTGTGCTGGAGAAGACGTCCTGATAGGATGCCTTCCTCACCTTCTTAATCCTGCCCGGATCCACAGACCTTGCCGAATCCTCTAAAAGTTTTGCCTTTTCGATCTTTCTCTTTTCCGGAATCCTCTCCAATGTCTCGTCAAAAATTGACAGCTGGGAGGGGAAGGTTTTGAGAGCGGGTGCGAAATCGAAATAAGGATCCCGGAAGGTGACCTCAGCACTTCGAATCGCATCCTCTATCACACGACCCAGGCCACCAGAAATGGGCTCTGCTGCGGAGGGAGATGGATCCAAAAAGGTGGTGTAAGAAAAACCCATCCGTTGATGGTTGAGGATTCGAAACGCCACCCCCAGGTACCGAGATGTCTCCAGGCTTTCAATCTTTCCTTCCTTTGATTCAACATCAAAACGGATCGATTGGTTGAAATAAATCTCATATCCTTCTATGGATTTCCCGCGGAGAATACTCGTCGCTTGATCGATCACATCATTCATAAACAACCGATTTCCTCTTTCGTGATTCGTGCCCGCACGCCACAGTATCTGCTTATTGAAACCGATTACCATTTAATGAGACTGCTGGCCCAGGTGAGACCCCCACCAAATGCGGTGAGGATAACCAAATCTCCTCTTTGAATCGACCCGTCTCGAACCGCCTCATCCAAAGCAATGGGAATTGTCGCCGAAGAGATGTTTCCATACTTCTCGATCGTGAGGTAAACTTTCTCAAAGGGTACATCCAGCCGCTTGGCCACTTGCTGAAGCATTCGTAGATTGGCTTGATGGGGAATGATTAACTTCACGTCTGAAACTTCGACATTGTTGCACGCGGCCGCCTCCTCCGCTGCCTCGGCAAATCGTTTTACCGCGACCCGAACGGATTCATTGGCTTTAATCATCCTGAGGGTATGAAGCTTTCTATCCACACTTTCATACGAAATGGGAGTCGTTTTCGACCCGCCTCCCGGAAGAAGGAGGTTTTCACCGTTCGCTCCGTCTGTATGAATATGGATGGAAAGGACTTCGCCGACCTCCCTTCCTGACTCCCGAAGCGGTTGATCTCCATTAGAATCATCGAACGATCGGAGCACCACTGCCCCCGCTCCATCCCCCCAGAGGATACAACTCTCCCGATCTGTCCAATCCAGGGTTCGACTCATGATTTCCACAGAAGCGACCAGAACGGTTCGGTAGGTGCCGGCTTTAAGATACTGTTCAGCGACGGAAAGGCCGAATACAAACCCGCTGCACGCCGCAGTCACGTCGAACGAAACCGCCTTCTGGGCATTCAACTTCGCCTCCAGCCAGTTCGCTCCAGAAGGACAGGCCGTATCCGGAGTCATCGTAGTCATAACGATGAGATCAATCTCCTCGACTGAAATCCCCGCCATTTCCATGGCACGAAGAGAAGCCTCTTTGGCAAGGTCTGAGGCATTCGCATCCGGTGCTGCAATTCTTCGGGCCTTAATTCCGGTCCTCTTATAAATCCATTCGTCATCGGTGTTGAGGATCTTTTCCAGATCAAAATTGGTAAGGACTCTCTCCGGGAGATATGAACCCGTACCCAATAGACCAATTCTCTTGCCGCCCATGCAAACTCCTTCACTCGATATCAGTAGATTTTCAACCCCAGTCTAACGGCTCAAAATAGAAAAAAATTATCCTTTATATATTCTTCGTACTCTTTTCCCGATTGAACAGAGCACTTCATATGGGATCGAGTCGATTTTATCCGCAATCTCTTCGGGGGTAATCTCCTCTTTCCCTTGTTTTCCCATCAAGACGACTTCGTCTCCCAAGGAAACATGTGGGATATCGGTCACATCCACCATAATGAAATCCATACAGACCTTCCCCACCACAGGCGCCCTCCTCCCATGAATCAACACTTCTCCACGATTCGAGAGACGACGGCTATACCCATCTGCATATCCGATCGGAAGGGTGGCGATGAGGCTCTCTCGTTTCGCCGTAAACGTGCCCCCATAACTGATCCTCGTCCCGAGCGGAACCCATTTCAGAAAGTGGATCCGGGTCTTCAGGGCCATGACGGGCTTGAGTGATATCAGGGCTCGAAGTCTAGGAGAAGGATACGAACCGTAGAGCATGATTCCAGGCCGAACTAACTTGGATGAGTAGGCCGGTAAAGCGGTCACTGTCGCACTACTGGCCATATGAAGACATTGGCAGGTGATCCCCATCTCCTTGGCCGTGTCCACGGCCTTTTGAAACGATCTCCACTGATTTTGAGTAAAATCTTTTTCTTCATCGGTCATGGAGAAATGTGAAAGGATGCCTTCTATTTCAATGTTGGGGAATCGTTTCACCTCTTTCAAAAAATCTGGCCAGAGATTGAATGGGACACCAAGCCTTCCCATTCCAGTATCCACCTTCAGGTGGGCCTTCACTTTCTTCTTTCTCCTCTCAGCTTCTTTGGAAAGAATTTCTAAAGAAGCTTTTCTAAAAATAACCGGGGTGAGACGGAAGCGGAAAATGTGATCCACCTCTGCCCCGAAAATGCCTCCTAAAACAAGAATCGGAGCTTTCACTCCCCCCTTTCTCAGCTCCACTCCTTCTTCAGGAATCGCAACGCCTAAATATTCCACTCCCAATTTCTCCAATTTGAGAGAAACAGGAATGGCTCCGTGACCGTAGGCATCCGCCTTGACTACCGCTAAGAGCTTCACGCCTTTAGGAATTCTTTTTCGTATTTGCCAATAATTAAACTCCAATGCTCCTAGATCGACTTCTCCTACCGTCGGCCTTCCCGAGAAGAGTGGCATTTTCATCGCGATCTTTTCAACCCTTTGAATAAGAAGGAGAAAACAGTAAACAGATAACATCAACCTTTCGGAAAGTCAACCCTTCGACCCCCCGGCCTGACGGCCCGGGCTTGCTCAGGATTGGCCCTTGAGCGGTGCTACTTTACTCAGCAAGGTGAGGCTTAAGCCGTGAGCTCAGCCGAAGGGATTGGCACCGCCGAACGGGGCTCCAAGATAGCGTTTTTTGAGCATTTCCTTGACAATTACGCCCCCATCCTTTAATCTGACAGCGTGGAAGAACGGGTCAAAGACATGATAGTTAAAGTCAACGAAAAAGAAACCTCCATCCCCTCAAACATCTCCCTCTTCCAGCTCAAGAATCGGCTTAAACCCGGTGCCGATGTGATTATTTACAATGGTTTTCCTGCGGATTCAGATCGGTTTCTTAAAGAGGGAGATGAAATCGCTCTTATAAAAAAGGGGGAAGTTCCTCTTCCGGGAGAGTTCGAATCCCTGATGGTGGCCAGACATACGCCCGGAATTCATCAGAAAATTAAAAACTCTATTGTGGGAATCGCCGGGTTGGGTGGCCTGGGGTCAGTGGTCGCGATTGCATTGGCCCGTGTCGGCGTGGGAAGGCTTGTCTTGGTTGACTTCGATGTGGTGGAGCCATCCAACTTGAATCGCCAGCAATATTTCGTCCATCAGATCGGAATGCCCAAGGCGGAAGCCCTAAAGAAAAATATTGCCGACATCAACCCCTACGTAAAAACAGAGATCTATCAGGAGAGACTGAATCAAAACAACGTGGAGAGAATCTTTAAGGAGGTACAGGTCGTGGTGGAGGCTTTCGACCGGGCAGAAGAGAAGGCCATGCTGATCAACGTCGTCACCGAGAAGATGCCGGATAAATATATTGTAGCCGCCTCTGGCGTGGCAGGCTACGGAGATAATAACGAGATCAAAACGACCCGGTTCTCGTCAAAAATTTTCATTACGGGGGATCACAAGACCGCTGCTCAGCCCGGGGTCGGTCTGATGGCACCAAGGGTGGGAATCGTTGCCCACCACCAAGCCAATACTGTCCTCAGGATTCTTTTGGGTGAAGAAAAATGATTATAGTTTAGAGTTACCAGTTCGGAGTTCGGAGCATCTCTTTTTAAATCTCCGAACTCAAAACTATTTATTTCAGTTCTTTCACAACAGCCACTTCGTCGCAATCCGGAAATTTCACGCATTTGAGACAATCGGTCCAGATTTTATGAGGAAGCACTGCCTTATCCGCCCTCTCAAAACCCAATTTCTCGAAAAATTCAGGCTGGTACGTCAGGGCAAAAACTCTCTTCGCCCCCAACATTTTTGATTCCTTCAGACAGGCTTTGACCAGCTTCGCACCGATCCCTTTGTCTTGATCTTCCTCTTCCACGGCCAGGGATCGGATTTCTGCCAAGTCATCCCAACAGATATGGAGGGCACAGATTCCGATGACTTTGCGATTCCGGATAAAGACAAAAAAATCTCGGAGATGGTCATAAAGTTCACTGAGAGACCTGGGGAGAATCCCTCCACGCGGGGAATAGAGTCTGATCAACCGCTGAATCTCTTTAATCTCATCCAGTTTGGCTTTTCGAATCATTAAGCACTCCTTTTCAAATACGAAATCCGAATATCGAAATCCGAAACAAAATTAAAATTCTCAAATGTCCAAAACAAAAAAACTTAGAATTTCTATTTTGGGGGTCAATTTAATCTGTTTCGAATTTCGGATCTCGTGCTTCGAATTTATGCCTTCTTCGCATTTTCAATCATCTCCTTGGCATGAGCTCGGGTCTTCTCCGTCACCCTCACCCCGCCCAACATCCTAGCAATTTCGTCCACGATCGATCCCTTATCCAATCGATCCACCAAGGTGATCGTCCGTCCTGATTTGACCTCTTTCCTCACGCTGTGGTGCTGGTCGGCAAAACAGGCGATCTGGGGAAGGTGGGTCACGCAGATCACCTGATGATGTCGTGAGAGTTCTTTCAATTTTTTTCCCACGACCTCTGCCATTGCCCCTCCGATCCCGGAATCGACTTCATCAAAGATGAGGACCTGTCTTCCGCCCACCTTGGCCAGAATTCTTTTCATGGCCAACATCATTCGTGAGAGTTCCCCCCCGGAAGCGATCTTTGCCAGAGGCTTTACCTCCTCCCCGATATTCGGCGAGATGAGAAACTCCACCCGGTCCACTCCCTTTGGAGAAAGGGGTAAGGAATCAATATGAATTTCAAAGATGGTTTTTTTCATCCCGAGAGAATTCAATTCCCTCTCCACGGACTTTCTCAATTCCAATGAGACTCTCTTTCGCCCCTCCGAGAGTCTCTCTCCCAGGTCCTTCACGACTTGTCGGAGCGGCTCCAACCTGTCCTCCAATCGGGAGAGCCTCTCTTCATCATCGTTGAGTGATTTCAACGCCTCCTCTATTCTCGCCTTAAAGGAGAAGACCTTTTCGACGGTGGGACCATATTTCCTCTTCAGCCGGTCGATCTCTTCTAGCCGGTTCTCGATCTCATCCAGCCTCATCGGGCTGATTTCCACTCTTCTCGAATAATCTCTCAGCACCAGGGCGATTTCCTCCAGTTGAATAAGCGTGGATTCAAGAGCTTTCAGGGGGTGCGAAAGGGAGGGATCAACGGCCGCCATCTCCCGCCCCTGATTGAGAATCTTCTGAATCCTCTCGATGACTGAACCCTCTTCCGAATAGAGCGTCTCTTCAGAAAAATGGGCAAAATCCATCAATCTCTTTGCATGCGTCAGAATGATTCGCTCTTCCTTCAGGGACTCCTCTTCTCCAATCTGGACTCCGGAGACCGCAATCTCCTTTGACTGGAAAATCATGAGTTCTCGTTCCTTCGCTCTGCGTTCCTTCTCCTCTCGAATCCTTGCAACGTCTTCCGATAACGAAATAAATTCTTGGTACTTTTTTTGGAATTCCTCCCGGAGTCCGATCAATCCCCCGAATTCATCCAGGATATCGATGTGTGTTTCCACCTTCTGAAGAGATTGATGTTCATGTTGTCCATAGATGCTGAGAAGTCCTTCTCCGACCTCGGATAGCACTCCGAGGGTGGCCAGGCTTCCACTGATGAACACCTTTCCCCTGCCCGTCCTTGAGATCACCCGTCGAATGATGAGGGATTCTTCCTCTCCGGTACCCTGCAACGCAGGAACTTTTGCCTTCACCCTTTCCTTGAGTTCCAGGTTCCCGGAGATATCAAAAAGAGCCTCCACACTGGCTTCTTCCTCTGAACCCCGAATCCATTCCTCCGTCGCTTTGTCTCCTAAAAGAAGGTGGACGGCATTGAGGATAATGGATTTCCCTGCTCCGGTCTCACCCGTGAGGACGTTAAAGCCTTTGGAGAAGGATAAATTTAACTCGTCAATGATGGCAAAATTCTTAATTCGCAACTCTTGAAGCATAATTGATGCTCATGCGCCAGAAGGTCTTTCGCAGTCAAAAATGGATTTAAGAAAATCCATACTCCGAACTCCAAACTCCCGACTCCGAACTTTCACCTTTCCCCCCATTTGAGCTTTTCTCTTAACAATTCGAAATAGTGTCGATAGGGAGATTTGATCAGAAGGATGCGCCCTTCAGCCTTCCCCACCTCTAATACGTCCTCAAACTCCAGGGCAAATCCTTGCTGTCCATCCAATGTCAGGGTCACCTCTTCGTTCCTCGATTTGAGCAACGCCCGGATCTTCACATCATCGGGGATGATAATCGGACGGATGGTTAATGTATGAGGACAAATTGGAGTGATGATGATCGTATGGAGCGATGGGTAAACAATCGGTCCTCCTGCGGAAAGATTATAGGCGGTCGAACCTGTAGGCGTCGATATAATCAACCCGTCGGATCTAAACGTTGACAGATATTCACCGTTGATGGTTGTCTCGAGGTCGATAATCCGGGCTAAAGCTCCTTTGTTGATCACCGCGTCGTTCAGCACGATGAACTCTGCAATCCGCTTTCCCTTTCGAATCACACCAGCATTCAGGACTTCCCTTTCGTTGATTTCAAAGTCATTCCGGAGGACTTTCTCCAAAACGGGATACAATTCGTCCAAAGTAATTTCTGTCAAAAAGCCGAGTCCACCCAGATTGACGCCAAGAATGGGTATATTCTTATTCCACACCTGGCGGGCGACGCTGAGAAGCGTTCCATCTCCTCCGAGGACGACGATCATCTCTATGTCGGTTGGGATTTCTTCCCTCTTGATAGACTTCCAATAGCGTTTTGAAGGAGTCTGGCTGAGGAGTTTTCCCATCTCTTCCTCAATATAGACTTCGACCTTCCTCGGCCCCAGCCATTCCGCCAAATGACCAGCAAGGGTGACCGCCTCCGGCTTATTTTTCTTGGCAATGATCCCGATTCGATTCATGGTCTCCCCCTTTTCATTCATCAGGTCGAGGAACAGAATTCAATGTTCGCGCAACAACCAAGTGATGATTTACGCCACTACGGGAGCCCTTCCAATAGGCGGATGAGCTTGCGAATCTCAGCACGATGCGGAAGATAAGGATCCAATGCTAAGGCTGCCTTTAGGTGATAGATCGCCTTTTGTCTATTTTGAAACTCATACCAGTAGATTTGACCAAGGTTCAGATGGGCAAGGACATGATACGGGTTGATTCTAATCTCCCACTCCAATTCTTTAACCGCTTGATCGAACTTCTTTTGGGAAGCATAGGTGATAGCCAGAAGAATGTGAATTTCGGGGAAGTAAGGATAGATCTCAAGAAATTTTTGAAATGCCTCCTGGGCTTCTCCGTATTGGCCTTTCTCGAAATAGATCCCTCCAAGAGAACAATAGGCAACATAAAATGTGGGGTCCATTTCCAGAGACTTCCTTTGCATCGCAATCGCACTGTTGAGATCTCCCATTTTTTGGTAATCGAGACCCAGATTGTAATAAGCCTCTGCACACTTCGGATCGATCTGGAGTGCTCTTTGGTTTGTTTCCAGCGATTTGTCGTACATGCCCGCATTGAAATAGGCAGTTGCAAGATGGACATACGGCCGTGCCTTGTTGGGAGATTTCTTCACGGAGTCCGTGCATAGGCTGATCTCATCATTCCAGATCCTATTTCTCGAATAAGTGCCGACGGAAAGGAGAAGGATGACAACGACAAAAATAGAAATCTCGATCAGATAAGGTTTGATCTTGCCCATTAACCTTCTTTCCCTTTCTTCTTTTTTTGGCCTGCTTCGATGGTTGAGACCGCCATACGAATTCTTTCCGCCTCGGGTAAATGAGGATCTTCTAGGGCCTTCTTATAGTGGGCAAGTGCCATCGGATAATTTTTAAGGGCATCATAGCTCTCCCCTAAATAGACATGAGCATACATGTTATTAGGATGGTGTTTTAGTTCTTCGTGAAAGAACCGGATCGCCTGGTCCCACTTTTTCAATCTTTTATACGCAAGCCCCATGTTGTTGTAAGCATTTTCATAATCAGGTTTGACTTCTAAAAGCTTTTCGTAGGTCTCAATGGCTTCTCCAAAAAGGCCCTTTTGGTAATAGGCAAGACCAAGGTTGTAGAAGGAATCGGAAAAGCTCGGATCATATTCGATCGCTTTCTTGTAATAACCAATCGCTTTGTCCATGAATCCCTTTTGATAGTAAACCAACCCCAAGTTATACATCGAGAGGAAGTAACGTGGATTTAATCTTAGCGTCTCTTCATATTCTTCTCGGGCATCATCCCATCTTCCCAGTTGGTGGAAGGCAAAGCCTAAGTTGTGATGGGTCCTCTCTTTCTCAGAGGACTTCTTAACACAGTCTTTCCATAACTCCACTTCGCTGTTCCAGAGAGAATTTCGTTGGTAAGTCTCTATAAGCAGCAAGGAGATGATCAGAAAAAGGATAAACCAACCGGTCGCCTCAACTTTTGCTATCTGCATAATCAAATTTGCGCTGATCGAAACCCAACAGAACAATCCAGAATCTGTACGGGCTGGATCACCCCGCCCTTAAACAGGAGCGACAGGACTCGTCAAGCCAGACATTTTGTTCTTCATCATCTCAATTCCTCTGATCATCATCAGGCTAAATAGGACGAAGGGACCCACGGCCGGAAGGTAAAGCCTGTGTTCATAAACCATTTCCAGAGGGAAGATCGATGATTCAATCACCAGGTTTCCAAAATACCATAGGATACAGAAGGAGAGCACGGGTCGCTTCTTTGCAGTCCAAATGCTGTATCCGATCAGACCAGCGACGATCAAAATAGAAATCAATGTGGTGGACGGGTCGAGGATCGTTTTTGAAATGGGAAAATCGTAATCCAGATTGAGACGGGATGGATGAGGATAAATGAGCAGGGTGATATAGTAGAGGACGACTCTAAACTGGGTCAGAACTCTCTCTGACATCGTAAAGGGGGACATCGCAATGGCCCGATATTGGTAGCCTTCTATAATGACATCAAAATATCTCTTTCCCCAGATGATCAATCCACAGGCCCCGAGAACGAAGAGGCCCGCCACAAGGCCAAGAAGAATCTTCTTCCCTTTTGGGCTCACGTCAAAGTTTTGGAAGAAGTAGAACTCATAGAGAGCAATGAAGAGAGGGAGAATGGCCACATTCTCTTTTGAAAAGACTCCGAGTAAATAACTAAACGCCGTTCCTGCAAGGTAAAGAACCCGGGGCCGGCCAGTGGATAGTCTTCCCTTGATATAGAGGACGAGGGCGAGGAGGTAGAACATGCCGGCCATGCTGGTCATCCTTTGGACAATGTAAGTGACCGATTGGGTTTGGATCGGATGGGAGATAAAGATCAAGCTTGAGAAAAGAGCCACCTGATACGAAATGGGTCCATATTTTTCCTTTAAGGAAGGGAGATTGAATGTCAGGAGAAGGAACCAGTATAAAAAGATGCCCGAAGCGATGTGGACGAAAAAATTCACCAGATGGTAACCGAAGACATTGAACCCTCCAAAATAATAATTGAGAGCCAAAGTGAAGTATGAAAAAACTCGGATCGATTCCCTATAAGTATTTTTGATCAATCGTCCGATGTTCTCCCAGGAAAAAGCTTTGATTTGGACATTGGGGTTTTCGGTGATGTTTGGCCGGTCATCGAAATGAAACGGAACATGAAACGTATTGGAATAGGCCACGAACGCCACTCCCACAATCAGCCCGACCGCAATGAGGTGACGAAAAGAGGGCCGCCGCCTCTGCGCCAATTTCGGAGGAATGCTCTTCTTATTATCCGTTTTTTGGTTTTTCTTCCGTTTTGCCATGTTCCTTCCCATTCCTTTGCTTGTGAAATTTGCGCAATAAGTATATCATTCCGATCAATCCAATTTCAATGAAGGTCATCCAGATGCGGGTGAGAATAGAGATGATCACCCCGACTGGAGTTGCCATCACAAATGAGAGAAGGTAGACTAGAGCACCTTCTCTCACCCCCAATCCGCTTGGAGCAAAGATGGCGATCAAACCCAACGTGCTTGAAGCAGCTAAAGCGCCTGTCAGAAATAAAATGTACTGCGACGCCAGAGGGTAGACCGAGTCAATAAAGAGATAAAAACCGATCCCTCCGACGACCCAGGAGAGGATGCAGACAAATAAGACCCAAAGAATCTGCGCGTATGAAATAGACAGAGAGATCGGTTCCCTCTTCCATTTCGTCAGGACCCGGTTTAACACACTTTGGAGAATTCTTGGATGAAGAAAAGCGAGACCCAAAAGGGAGAGGAGGACCAGCCACCCGTACCGTCCCCACGAGAAAAAAAGCCCCAATTCTCGATGAAGAATCAGGACGGTCAAAAAGATGATGGCCGCTGCTGCGATCATGGTCACGGTTTCAAGATAAAGAGCCACCAAAATATTTTTTTTCGATTTTCCTTTCGATTCGTAGAAATAAAAACGACCGACGAGAAGCCAAATTTTCCCTGGCAGGTATTTACCCAGCTGGGAGTAGAACCAACTTACCAATGTCTCCGACGGAGAAAGAGCAATTTTTAATCTCAGCGTGATGAGATACCATGCCCAAATCTGGATAAAGTAACTAAAGGTAAAGAGAAGGGTAGATAAAATAAAAGGAAAAGGTCGGAGGGTAAAAGGGGTGTCCTTCACCTGATTCCAATGGTCCCATACCATCTTTCCCAAGAAAAAGAAAATGGCAACGACAATCGCCCACTGAAGAATCCTGAGAGAGGTTCTTTGAGATCTCCCATTCTTCGAGAGTTCCACATTCCCCTTTCTACTCTTTGTTTTTCTCATCCCGTACGAGTAATTTTGCAAAGATTGGCCAGCTTTTATAGAGCTTAACATTTCTGAATTGTGGTAAACTTTGCTCACTGCGTAGGAGTTCTTTCCATCCTTCTCCTAACGGGCGAACTGCGGTCCCAAAATTGGTAATCAGGATGGCATCCACCGGGATTTTTTTGTCAATCTCGTAGATGGTTTCAATCCGTATGGGCAACCAGCCGCAAAAACGGTTTCCCTCCCATTCGAGAATCTCAGGAAGATCCGTCCAAACCACCTTATCCTTTTTTAACTCATCATCGAGGAAGTGAATGAGCTTCTTGGCCTCCTCTCTTGGGATTAAGTAAAAGGTCTGTGGAATTTTGAAACCGAGCTGTGGCGGCCCTTTTGATGTGACGATGAGATGGGCCGTCGGAACAATGAGAAACATTAAAAATGCGAAACGACCCAGCAAGAGAATTCCTCTTCTCCAATGGACCTTTACCTGAGCGGCCAAGATATTCGACAGTCTCCATACACCTTCAGAAGCAAACAGGATCATCATCGGCAAAAAGGGGATGAAGAAGCGATGGGTAGAGGTAAAAAGACAAATGAAAAGAATTTGCGAGACAAAGAGTGAAAGAAATAATATTTTGATCCGCTTATACGCCGGATTCACTTTCCAATAAAACATCTCCACTATGAAAAAGACGAGCAAACAGGGATTAAAATTCGAGAGGATCTCTTTGAATGTGTTCACGAGATTGTTTAAATATTTTATAAAAATTTGACCCGGAACCTCCCTTAAAAAATCAACCAGAGAAGGATTCTGGATATCCCGATAAATACTTAATCCCGGATATTTCTCTGTGAAAGCCATTAAAACAAACTTTCCATAAGAAAAAGAGGGGGAACCCGTATCGATGTAACTTCTTAGGATATTGGGAAGGATGGGGACCAAGATCCCAAGCGCGAAAAAAATCATTTTTTTTGAGCGAGGAAGATCGAGATAAAAATAGAGGAAGGCAAAAAGCGGGATAAAAAAAGGATAGATATTTTCCCGGATCAAGTGGCTGGCCCCTAAAAGGATGCCTGCAAGAAAGATATCTCCTAGAGAATTTGCTTTTATAAAGACCATGAAAAATAGGAAGAAAAAAAGAGTATAGACTGCCTCACTCAATGCAACGATGCTGACATCTAAGATCACTCTGCTGAAGATCAGTATCACCGTAGCGAGCACTGCCGTTCCGAGTTTCAAATAAGTTTTAGTAAAATAGAAGAAAAGAATGACGAGAATGAAATAGGATAAATAGGATGGGAGGACGGCCGCCCGATCGGAGACTCCAAATAATTTAAAAAAGCCGGCGATGATGAGCGGGTATCCGGGGGGGTGCATAAATTCAGGCACAGGGAATTTTGCAAAGAAATTGATGTCGATGGGGTAGACGAAATTTCTGGCAATCCCTTTCCCGTTGACAATATTTCTTGCAATGGACGCATATTCGCGGTCATCGGATCCTGAAACGTCATTGGTATGGATAGCAAAAAAGCCATACCAGACGATGCCGGCCAAGATGACGAGAAGAGGGATGAGGAGTCCTGAGGAGATCCATGAAGAGACGAATTGTTGTTCCTCCCGATAGGGGGCTTTTTTCTTGAGACCGGCGGGCTTGGATCTCTTCTGTTTCATCCCTGCACGACTCTCCCCTTAAACAGATTTCTGGCAATCACCCCCAGGTGTTCCAGGATGGTAGCGAGTATCCGCATCTTGCTGGCCCGGCCCTTCCTGTCATATCGGATCACCATCGGAACCTCGGTCATCAAAAGAGGGATCCGGTGGAACTTGATGAGCATCTCCGCCATGGCGGCAAACCCGCTCACTTCGATTAGTCGATCACCAAATGCCCTGAAGGCCTTTTTAACGGCGAGCGCCGTATAGGCTCGATAAAAACCCGTATAGGTTCGAATTCCCTTTACATGGAATAATATCCGATAAGCCGAATTGCTCAAGTAACTGAGAAGATACCGGAGCAGAGGGGCGCCGATCATCATCCCTCCGGTCGTAAAGCAGGAGCCGATCACCACTTCATATCCCTCATCGATCTTCTTCAGCATGAGCTCGACGGTCTTGAGATGGTGCGTGTTATCAGCATCGAGGGTGATAATCACATCATCGTCCCGAGCCAATTTGACCAGTTCTTTGAGGCCGTTTGAGAAGGCAACGCCAATCCCTCTGTTTCTGTCGTGATGGATCATCCGGACAGGTATCTCTCCGGAAATGTCTTCAACAATTCTTACGGTTCGATCCCTGCTTCCGTCATTCACCACCCAGATTTCGAAGGCAAAGCCTTTCTGAGCCATTAACGCCGAAATATTCCGCAATCGAGGACCGATCTCGGTCTCCTCGTTGTAAGCAGGCATTAAGAAATAGATCATCTTTCCCGTCTAACTATCTACTCCTCCGAAACCATTCGATGGTTCGTTTCAGCCCCTCCTCAATTCCTATTTTAGGGGTATAATCCAATAGATATCTCGCCTTGGTCAGATCTACGTCCCTCACCCTCACATCTTCATAATCTTTGCAGAGGTCGGAATAGGCAATGAATTCAATCTCAGGCTTTCCTGAGTTTCCGACCAATGACCATATCTGATAAGCCAGGTCAAGGATCCGGATCCGGTCCGGCGAGCCGATATTAAAGACCTCCCCACGAATTTCTTCTTTCTCGATCACCTGCAAGATTCCTTCCACCGCATCCGAGACATAGATAAAATTTCGGACCTGAAGGCCATCTCCATGAATTGGAATCGGTTCCTTCTTCAGAGCCTTCTCGATGAAAACTCCTTGAGGACCTCCCCACCAGTCTCTGTGCTGCTTCGGACCATAAATGATGGAGAATCTCAAAATATTGACCGGAATCCGATAAGCCTCTTGATACGCAAAACATAGTTGCTCGCCGTAGATCTTCGAAATCGCATCGCTCCAGCGGATCGAACTGGAATTTCCAATCACTAAACCACTTTCTTCTGAAAAAGGAAGCTCTGGGTTTCTCCCGTAGACATCGTCCGTCGACCCGAAGATCAGAGAGATTTTTCGCTCTTTCGCTACTTCCAACACAGTCTCCGTTCCCCTCGTATTGACCTCGACCGTCTTCAAGGAGCTTCCTTCCCTCGGAATCTTGTACGTGGCGAAGTGGACGAGAATATCCAATTCCCTGGAAATTTCCATGAGAAATTTCTTATCCAGGACATCTCTCCGATAAAACTCAAACTGAGGCGAAGAGAGTGAATCGGATAGGTTCTCCATGCTCCCGTGAGAAAGGTCATCCACACCGATGACTTTAAAGCCCCTTTCAACGAGAGCGTGGGACAAATGAGAGCCTAAAAATCCAGCTCCTCCCGTAATTAAAACTGTCTTCATCTTCCCTGCTCGATCTCCTCCGTGACGGCTCGCTGCCATTCGATGGTAGGGATGAGCCCCTGATCGATCGACGTCCTGGGTCTAAAACCGAGAAGCTCTTTGGCCAGCCGAATATCCGGAACTCTTCGCCTGACGTCTTCATATCTCCCGGGAAATTGGCGATACGGGATAATCTCGACTCGAGGCTCTTCAGAACCCCGAACCAATTTCCAAATCTTCTTTGCCAATTCAAAGATGGAGATCTCCTCAACGTTCCCGATGTTAATCGCTCTGCCACTGGCTTCCTCTCTCTCCAATGCAAGCAGCGTGCCTTCAACGGTATCCTGAATATAGGTGAAACTCCGCGTCTGTAGTCCGTCGCCATGGATCGGCATCGGCCTCTTTTTCAGCGCACAGTCGATGAAAATGGATTGGGGCCCTCCCCACCAGGTTAGGTTTTGTCTCGGGCCGTAGCTTCCAAAATAACGAAGGATAATGATTTGAGCACCACGCTCTTTCGCGTAAAGACAACAGAGATGCTCACCCAATATCTTCGAGATGGCGTAACTCCATCTCTGTATTTGGGGAGATCCCATGTAAAACTCGCTCTTTTCTCCGTAAGGTAGTTTTGGATTTTTCCCATAAACGTCCGAGGTGGAAGCGAATAAAACCTGACAACCCCTTTTTTCGGAAATCTTTAATACGTTTTCCACTCCCTTAACGTTTACCTCCAAGGTTTCAAGCGCATTGCCATACCTCGGTATCTTGTAGGCTGCCAGATGGACGATCGTGTCCACGCGGCTTCCCAGGTCGAGCAGAAGCTCAGAATCTCGAACATCGCCGTGAACGAACTCAAAATGTGGATCCTCGACGATGCCAGTCAGGTTTTGAATCACTCCGTAGGAGAGGTTATCCAGCCCGACCACTTGATGACCCCTCCGAACGAGCGCTTCGGAAAGATGAGACCCAATAAATCCTGCTGCTCCTGTCACCAAGATCTTTCTTATCATCCCTTCCTCAGCAGAAAGAGAATATCTTTATAAAAATGGATAGGCCCTTTTTCTCTCCTTCTTTTCTCTAATTCATAATAAGCGATTCGGCGAAACCATCTCTTGGGAATCATCCCATACCGGATCAGATAGAGGATCCACCAGCGGCCGTTTCGAATGGAGTAATATCGAAGACACTCCAGGTTCGACTCTTCAAAGGCCTGAACATATTCTTCAACTTTAGGCCTCTTCACTTTCGGGTTGTCAGATGCCTGCTCAATCAGACAAAGCCTCCCATCTCGTCCCAAATATCGGGACAATTCGGAAACTGTCTTCTTCAATCCCTCTATCTCCATGTACTGTAAGACCCCTACAGAAACGATGATATCAAACAAGTATTGCATCGCAGGGAAATGGATACCATCATAAACCATGAATTCGACATTCTCAGCGGTCCGGTTCTGCTCACCTAAATCGATCATCTCCCGAGTGATTTCTAAACCAATTACCTTTCTTACTTTCGTGGCGACCCAATAAGAAAACCTGCCGCTCCCGCACCCGAAGTCCAAAACAAGTTCATCTCCTTTTAATTCCAGCGCCTCTTCCAAGGCTGCCTTCTGGAGAAAATCAATATAATGATTTTTGTGACCTCTTCGGTCTGCCGGGTCAATGCCGGAAGTTAAGAATCCTTGTTTGGCCCGCTGAACCCAATCGGGTCTCACTGTCATATTTTCCCTTTTGTTATCCCAAAAAAGAGCTTTATATTTTTCTCCCCCGATCACCCGATCTCCCTATCCTGAAATATTCGGATCTCCCCATCCCCTCATCTCTTTATTTTGGATGAGAGCAGAGCGCCTACCGAACCCATCGCATCACCTTAGACCCAAAATTCGAAGCTGCAAACCTCTTTCCCAATTCCCAGATCTTGCATCGAAAGGGATGATAGTCTTTTACATAAGTATTAAGAGTTAGGGACTGACTTCCCCACTTCTCCTTAAACCTGAGTAAAGAAACGTCGTTCGGGTCAGACCCCATAAAATCGAAAAAGGAAATCTTTTTCTCAAGGGCATTCTCTATCGAAGAATGAACCAGCAGCTCATTCGGACAAAACTTTAAAGATTCATATCGAGACCCATTATGGAAATAATGTGTTGAAGAAGACGAGTGGACAAGGACCACCCCTGCAATTGGGCTTCCGTTCAATTCGGCGACGAGAATAGCGCCAAATCCTTTCTTTGCCATGATTTCATAAATGGCCTCAAACCAGCGCAATGGATACTTGGCCATCGCCTTATTCCGTTCCATAGATGCTTGATAGAGTTTATAAAAAATAGAGATACCCTCCACGGAATCCACACCACGAATTGTGACTCCACTTTTTTGGGCTTTCCTAACATCTCTGCGGATATTCTTCTTATAACCTTCCCAAATCTTCTCTTTATCATACCCCCTCAAATCCAATAGAGTGCACTTGGCGGAGACCGGGGTAAAGGACTCAGGGGCATACGGCTCAGAAAAAGGCGACTCGGTTAAACGGACTTGGTCAATCCTCTTCTTTCTGAGTTCCTCATTCAAAGATTCCATAAATGATGAAAAATATAATTTGTTCCCGATGAAATTTCCGTAGGGAATCGACGCATATAAGATTTTAAAAATCCTAAAGTTCAACAATACCCCCGGCAGACCGGCGACGATCTCTCCAGCTTCCCTCACATAAAAATAGAGGGGTTGACCCCTCAACCCCTCTCTGAGCACCTGGCTCCAAACCGATTGATAAAAGATGAGATCGGTGTATCGGGAGGCAAATTCGTCCCATTCTTTCCCAGGTGATTCGAAAACGTTTAATTCCACTTATTTCGCTCCGCTCATGATTGGAACAATGGAATACTGGAAGAATGGAATAATGGGTTTAGAAGGACTTTGATTTTTTTAATTTCTTTGCGTCATTCCAATATTCCATCATTCCATTATTCCCGATAAATGGCTTCCCTCACCTTCTTCGCAATCCACTTCGCATCTTCCGCTTTCATCCTAGGGTGAAGTGGAAGGGTAACCTCCCTTCTGCTTACCTCTTCGGTCTTAGGAAACATTCCCGTCTTAAAACCAAATTTCTTTCGATAAAAAGAAAAGAGATGGACAGGAGGATAGTGAACACTTGTTTGAATTCCAAACCGCTTAAGCCTTTCCATCACTTTATTTCTTTCAATGTGCGGGGCTACCAAAATCGGGAAAAGATGGTAGGAAGGATGATCCTCGGGCTTAGAGAAGGGAATAGAAATTTCTCCGATTTCTTGAAGTCCAGCTACGTAAGTTTCAACTAATATTTTCCTCTTTCTGCTGTTTCGATTCAATTTTCTTAGCTGAACCAAACCCAGTGCAGATTGAATTTCTGTAGTGCGATAGTTAAACCCCAGTCCTTTTATGTCATAGGATGAGACGCGGCCGAGGTACTTATCCCATGAAAGCGTTTCCATCCCATGAGACCTCATTCTTTGAATTCTCTCCGCCAATGTTTTATTCCGAGTCACAACCATCCCACCTTCACCGGTTACTAAATTTTTGTTAGAAAAGAAACTGAAACATCCTATATCTCCAATTAAGCCACACTTTTTGCCGTGATATTCTGCCCCGGGTGCATGGGCTGCATCCTCAATCACAGAAAGACCACGCCTTTTAGCAATTTCAAGGATGGCTTTCATGTCACAGGGATACCCTCCGTAGTGCATCACCATAATGACTTTCGTATTTTTCGTAATCTTTTTTTCAATCTCCTCCGGAGAAATATTAAGGTCTTCCGTGCTGACGATATCTGCAAAGACAGGCCTTGCTCCGACGTAAAGCACTGCATTGGCCGTGGCGACAAAGGTAAGGGAGGGAAGGATGATCTCATCTCCTTCCTGTACACCAAGGCCTGCCAGGGCTAAGTGAAGAGCAGCCGTCCCGTTCGAAACAGCCGTTGCATATCCCCCTCCCAGATATTCGGTGAAGACCGTTTCAAACCTTTCCGTCACCGGCCCTGATGAGAGCCACCGTGAGCGCAAAACCCTCAGAACCTCTCGCTCTTCTTCTTTGCCCAGATCGATATCGGAAAGGGGGTAACGCCACTTCATAGTGGATAACTTCCTACCTTAAATCGGGTCAAATGCTTCCCATACCATTCGATCGTCTCTCTCAATCCTTCCTCAAGCGTATATCGGGGGACCCACTGAAAAAGTTTCTGGGCCAAACGGGTATCGGAAAGGAGTTGCATCACCTCACTCTTTTCTGGCCGAATTCTCCGGCCCTCCACCTCAACCTCTCCCTTCTTTTCCATCAGACCAAGAACTTTCGTAACCAATTCTTCAATAGAGATATCCGTTCCGCTTCCAATGTTAACAACCCTTCCCACTGCTTCGTCACACTTCCCAATTTGGATGAAACCCCTCGCCGTGTCTTTCACAAAAAGGAAATCTCTCCTCGGTTGGGTATTTCCTAACCGAATCTTTTTGTCGTCAATCGCCTGGGAGACAATGGTCGGAATCACGGCCCTGAGGGATTGCCGGGGGCCAAACGTATTGAAAGGTCGGATCGTCGTGACCGGAAAACCGAAGGAGAGATAATAGCTCTCTGCCAACTTGTCTGCGGCGATCTTACTCGCAGCATAGGGAGATTGCGCTTGAAGAGGATGCTTTTCGTCGATGGGAATATACTGAGCGGTCCCGTAGACTTCGCTGGTGGAGGTATGAACAAACCTCTCCAGCGCGCCCTCCTGAAGACAGGCATTCAGAAGATGAGAAGTGCCGACGACATTGGTCTGAATGAAATCGAATGGGTGAACATAAGAATAAGGAATCGCAATCAGGGCGCCCAGGTGAAATACTTTTGAACATCCCTTCACTGCCTTTCTTACCCCGTCAGGGTCTTTCAGGTCCCCGCGAACGATCTCCACCTGATTCTGAATTTCTTCGGGCGAATCTTCCAAAAGACCTCGCTCATCCCTCGAGTTATATCTGACAAAGGCCCTCACCTCTTCTCCCTGTCTGACTAACTCCTCGGTCAGATGGCTACCGATAAATCCCCCTGCCCCGGTTACCAGAACCTTAGACATAACCCTCCTCACATTGGTTTATATTCTGAGATCACCTATTTTATGAATCAAATTTGTCATTTTGGATTTTGTCATTCCAGCCTGCCGACAATTTGGAATTGCCGCTTTCCTATTATCACTTCTCATATAATAACTTCTTCCTCATCTTCTTGAATTTCTTTTGTGCCTCTTCGTAGTCTTCATGGCTTCCGATGTCGAGCCAAAAATCTTTGCTCGGATAACATACCACGTTCTGTCTTCCGTTGATGAGTTTTTGGATCAAATCTGGAAAATCGAGATACTTTTTTCCCAGGATCCAATTGAGCACGCGCTTCTCAAAGACATAAATTCCCATACTGACAGAGTAAGAGAGCGTGGGTTTTTCGATGTACCGGGTCAATCGATGGTTGCGCTTGAATTCCATGACTCCCAATTCCAATCTAATCTTCTTCTGATTCATGGCAATCGTGACCATTGCATTTTGCCGGCCATGGTAGTGAATCAATTTCTGGTAATCGATTGTCGTGAGAATGTCCCCGTTCATCACTAAGAAGGTCTCAGGCAGATCCTTGAGGATAGAGAGGGGACCAGCGGTCCCCAGGGGTTTCTCCTCTCTCGAATAGAGGATACTGGCCTGGTATCGCTTTCCGTCCCCGAAATAGGCAGAGAGAAGAGGTTCTGACTGGAGGCTGACGGTGAAGATCAGGTCTTTAATCCCAAAATGGACCAGTTGTTTAACGATCACTTCGAGGATCGGTATCCCATCGATAGGCATCAACGGTTTCGGAAGGACTGAGGTGTAAGGAGCCAGTCTTGTCCCCTTCCCCCCGGCCAGAATGATCGCCTTCATGTTAACTCCTTTTCGTGTCCCTGCCTACCAGCCCGGGTCCGCACTATTAATAGACCGAGGGCGGGGCAGCAGGCAGGTGTGTCTTCAAGTCATTTATAATCTGCCAAAAATCTTTCCACGGAAGTCTCGATGTCAAAGAGCCTCTTCAATTCTTCCTTTTTCGCTTCAACTCTTTCTTCTTTCCCATTATCCTTCAGCGCAATTCTCTTCTTCATGACCTCCTTCAGCGTCACAATGTCTTCTGGAGGGACGATCCAGGCCACTCCATACTGGCGACCCAAGGTCCCCATATCACCCACATCGGTGACGATCAGTTTCTTATTAAAACTTAAGGCTTCTGAAAATACCAGGGGAATCGATTCAGAACGCGAAGGAATCACCACACAATCGGATGATTCATAGAGCGAGGCCAGCGCTCGATCCGATACATTTCCCATCCATAAAACATTTCCCCCAAGGTCTTTCTCCTCGATAAAGGTCTTTGCCCATTCCTCCATCCCTCCCCCCCCCACAACGGTGAGATGAGCATTTACCCGTTCCTCCTTCAGAGATACCATCGATTGAAGCAGGAGGTCGATCCCTTTCACCTTCTCGATTCTTCCCACGAACAGGAAGCGGTAGGGTTTGTCTGGTTTCTCTGGTTTGTCTGGTTTCTCTGGTTTCTTTTTTTGGATCGTCCGAGTCGTCGCTAAAAAATAACATTTTCTATCAAATCGATCTTCTATTCTCTTCGAAAGGTCAAACCCGTCAGCAAAAACAGCTTTGGCTTCTTGAATAATCCTCTTCATCATTGGATAGAGAAAAGGATTTCTTCCATATCGATACATGTCCGAGCCGAGGGACCAGACGGAGTATGGAATCCTGGCTTGCCGGAATGCCTGATTAGCAAAATAACCACCCGGAAGAATCCAGAGGGCAAGGCAAGTTTCTATCTTATTCTCTCTTAAGAACAAAAACAGTTCCTTCCTCCCGTTGAAAAACAGACTCAGAATGTTAAGTAAATCGCGAGGGCGATAAGGATTGAGCTGGACAAGGGGTTTCGGCGATTTCCTCCAGGGGAACCATCGAACCTTTACTCCCTCTAAAAACTCTTCCTTTGATCCTTCCCGATTCTGCGTAAAGACAAAGATTTGGTGTCCCCTTTTCATAAGTCCCCCGATGAAATCACCAAGGAAAGGAGCCTGTGCCAAATCATCAAGACGGGATGGGAAGGAAGAAGTAATAATACAAATGTTCAAAAGGAATCCCTGAAAATTATTTGGATATTCGTGCTTGCTCTGCACCAGATGTAGGTACAGGCTTAGTGTTATTCAATTTTATTTTAATTCTTTATTATATTCCATGTCGAACCACATGGCGAACAAAAGGGATTGAAGGCCTGATATTGCGAGGAAGGCTGCAAGAAGTGCGCTCGTAGCCGCCACGGGCCCGTTCAATATTCTATACACAAGAAGATAGCAACCGAAAACCACACCGATGGGTGTGAGGACAAAGCCCAGCAGGTAAAAAAGAACCAATGGATGGAAGTCGCGAATGATATATTTCTCCCTGAGCCGCCATAAGAAGAGCTTTAGAAGAAGAAAAGAAAGTGTGAAAATTACCTTCGAAACTCTGATGCCCGAACGCTCCCCAATTCCATAAATAGGGTTGACGGGAACGTCCCTGACCCTAAAACGATAGACATTCAGTCTCACCAAAAAATCGTTGGGCATTCCATAACGCTTGTAAATGCTTTCGAGATCAATCGTCTTAAGGACCTCCAGGTTAACGGCTCCATAACCTGATTGCGAATCGGCAACATGCCAATATCCTGAGGCAATCTTGGTCAAAAAAGAAAGAACGGCATTACCCAGATAACGGGTTTTTGGGATGACCCTCCAGGCCTTTCCCGTGAAGAGGCGGTTCCCTTTTGCATAATCCACTTCCCCACTGACAACAGGGTCTAATAATTTGGGAAGGTCTTTCGGATCCATCTGCGCATCGCCCGCCATCACCACCGTGATGGAGACTTCGTTATCCCGAGCCCATTTATAACCGGTCGCGATGGTTCCCCCTACCCCCTCGTTGGTTTGATGCTTCAAATAGACGATGCGCGGGTCTTCCTTCTGACTGCTCTTCACTATCTCGCCTGTCCGATCGTTGCTGGCATCGTCCACCACGACGATATGGTCGACAAAAGCTGGGATGGCCTTAAGAACCTTTCCGATTAATTTCTCTTCGTTAAAGGCTGGAACAACCACAGCAATGACTTTATCTCGATACATATTTTTTGCGAGCGTCTCGACACCAATCTGGGAACACTTTTCAGCTAATTGGTTATCACATCGATAGGAGGGTGTCAACCCTGTGGAATAATTCGCTCGTCAGATTGTCTATTGAATTGGCTGGACCTACGATAAAAGGAAAACTTCTGATTTTGTCTGGAGGCGACGGGAAAAATGCCCCTGCCTACCGGCAGGCAGGCGCTTCGTCTTCGATTAGATTGGCCGTGTTAAACTTTCACTTTTAACACCGAAGCGGGCTTCCCCAAACCTTACTTAGGTGGTATCGGAAGAGTCGCTACTTGTTCTACTCAATCACGGCAATGGTGGCCTCCGCTTCCACCTCCTGGCCAGCAGTGACGCAGATTTCCTTTATCACACCGCTTACTGGAGCAACTAAAGGCATTTCCATCTTCATTGCTTCCAACACTGCTACCTGATCATCCTCCTTTATTTTATCTCCTACCTTTACCGAGACTGAAACAATCTTACCTACCATCGGTACTGTCACGGGCGTTGCCATAAATGCCTCCTTCTTATTTCATTTTGCATCTGCCTGCCCTGGCAGGATGTTAAACGGGGTTGTTAATCGCTGATTTAACCTGAATCACCCCTCGTTTGTCAAGGATTTTTTAGAGAGCCTTCTAAAAACTGCGTTTTACTCTGTCAATTTTTCGGATTTTTCTTTATTCCTGACATTTCAAAAATGGATTGACATCAAAAAGAGATTGTATTAAATTATGTGAAAAATTGAACAGGGTCAATTCAGAGGGAGGAAACTTTATGACTCGTCTAAGCAAAGCATATATTCCATTCAAAGGCTATTACTCTTCACCATTTTGCCGTTGGCAAGGAAGCCTTGCTAATGAAAATGCGATCGTCCTTGGAGCAAATACAGCCAACCGGTGGTTCAAACAGAGAAAAATCGATCCAACCGTAATTGACTATCTCTATTATGGGATCACTATTGCTCAGCATCGGATGTTTTACAGCCACACCTGGTCAGCAGCCATGGTCGTAGAAGGTGCAAAAGACGTCCCGGCGCTGATGGTCAACCAAGCTTGCACGACCTCTGCCACTTGCATCTACCTGGCTGCCACAAATATTGAACTCGGAGCCTATCAGACTGGATATGCCCTTATGTCGGACCGCTGCTCAAACGGGCCGCATACGGTCTGGGCTAATCCTCTTAACCCGGGGGGAGAGGTGGAATCAGAAAATTGGATGATGGATAATTTCAACAGAGACCCCTGGGCGGGGTTTAAGATGATCCAGACCGCCGAGAATGTGGCCAAGAAGGTCGGAGCCACAAAGGAAGAGTGCGACGCCGTCACTTTAAAAAGATATCAGCAATATTTAGACTCTCTCGCAAACGATAGGGCTTTTCAGAAAAAATATATGTTTCCCGTTGAAATTAAAATCGGTAAGAAAGAAACGAAACTGGTTGAAGTGGATGAGGGAGTGACCCCAACAACAGCTGAGGGCCTTGCTAGGCTCGCCCCTGTTGAGCCGGGTGGTGTCCATAGCTTCGGAGCTCAGACCCACCCTGCGGATGGCAACTGCGGGTTTATCGTAACCACCCGGGAAAAAGCGAAAGCGCTCAGTGCAGACCCTAAAATAGAGGTCCAAATCCTCTCCTATGGTTTTGCAAGAGCTAAGAAAGGCTACATGGCAGAAGCTCCTGTCCCTGCATCGGAGATGGCCCTTCGAGACGCAGGGATCACTGTGAAAGACCTCAAAGCGGCAAAGACCCACAGTCCTTTTGTCGTTAACGATATTTATATGAGCCGGATGATGGGAATGGACGTTTACTGGATGAATAATTATGGAAATTCGATGATCTACGGGCATCCACAGGGACCCACCGCGGGAAGACTAATGGCTGAATTAATCGAAGAGGTGGTCATGCTCGGCGGAGGCTACGGCCTTTGGGCTGGCTGTGCGGCAGGCGACACGGGTGCGGCCATGGTGTTTAAGATAGGGTAACCCGAACTCCTTTTCAGTGGCGTGGCTAAAGAGTCCGAAGCTTGCATGTCGTCCAGACCCTTTTCTAAGGAATGGGTCGTCTTTTTTATCACTATCGACCGGAATCCTTTCTTAATTATTCTTAATTTGACAAATTCTCTCAAATAAATCATTATATCCCTACCTTGTCCCGTTGGGACATCGAATCAACCAATGAAGAAAGGGCTTCCGATGAAACTCAAAGCAATCTTGCTATGCCTGTTTTTAGCCTTGGTTCTAACCCTTCCTTCTCCTTCCATCACACAAACGAGAGATCCGAACAAGGTCTATAAAGTGGCCATTCTTCCCTTTATGATTTACAGTCAGGAAAATCTGGATTATCTGCGGGAAGGAATCAACGACATCCTTACCTCAAGAATTACCGTACAGGACAGAATTGTCGTGGTCGATCGATCCCTCGTAGAACGGGCTCTCTACGAAGAGAAACCGACGCGCCTTGACGAGGCTGCGGCCACGAAGATCGGGATGAGGGTTGGGGCTGATTACGTTGTCCTCGGAAGCATCACAAAGGTCGGCAATTACATCAGCCTCGATGCCCGCATGATCTGCCTTACCGAGGAGAAGCCCCCTCTTACTGCGTTCACTCAACATAAGGGCATTGACGATGTGATGGTAAAGATCGGTGACTTTGCACAGGACATCGGATTTAAAATCCTCGGTCGGCGCATCGCGACTGGCCGACCCGGCGAACCGAGAGAAAAGAGGGGATCGATAGAGAGGCTTGGCCGGGACAGTACGGATTTCAAGAAAAGTCAGACCTTCGGCTTCGAGATCAGAGGCATGGACATCGGGGATGTGGACGGAGACAAAAAGAACGAGGTGGTGATCATGGACGATCATAACCTCTACGTCTTTAAGTATGACGGAGAGAAACTGACCCTTTTCCAAAAAATTGAGCAAGGCGACGAGCATAACTTCTTAACCCTCGACGTGGCCGACGTGAACCACAACGGACATGCTGAAATCATCGTTACCTCTGTTGTCGATGACAACCTTCGGTCCTTCATCTTGGAATACGAAGAGGGAAAATTCAGAAAGATCACCGAAAAGTCAAACTGGTTTTTGAGGGTGCTCGAGCATCCGAAAGAGGGGCCCATTTTGATGGGACAACAGATGGGTCCAGAGGGAGTGGCGGTCGGTCCCCTCTACAAATTTGTCTGGAAGAAAAAATCTTTTGAGAAGGGGCCCAAAATGCCTTTCCCGAAAGAGACAAAGATCTTCGGCACAACGATAGGCGATATCCGGGGAAATGGAAAACTTGAAATCATTTCCTTCGATCAAACGAACAAACTGACCATTGTCTCCGAGGATGGAAAAACTCAATGGAGAAGCAGGGATTCTTTCGGAGGGTCGAGCACCTTCTACGAGACGAGAAAGAAAAAAGCTGATGCATTCCGACCCCAGGACGCCCCACCCTGGAGAACCTATATCCCCGGAAGAATTCTTGTCAGGGATCTGGATGGCGTTGGAATTCCTCAGCTCGTCGTCAATAAAAACGAATTTACAACGGGCCAACTCTTTGAAAGAGTGCGAGGCTACGAAAAAGGGGAGATCTTTAACCTCGCCTGGGACGAGGACCGTTTAATCCCCAACTGGAAGACCCGCGACATCAACGGCTACATAGCCGATTACCAGGTAAAAGATGCAGACAATGATGGTGAGGTCGATCTCGTTGTCGCCGTCGTCGGGCCGGCCCCTTCTATTGGCGATGAAGGCATTGCAGCAGTCCTTACCCGGAAAAAGGTGAGCAACATTCTTTTCTTCAAGTTGTTCCAGTAAGGGTATATGGACCAGCTCCATTACCAACTGACCAAAAAAAATACAAAAAAAATACAAAAAAAATACTTGACAAGTTTTTTGAGGAGTGGTATAGGGTTAGAAAATTTTAATTTAATTGTGTTCTTTTTTCACAAATCCAAGTAGAAAGGAGGTGAAGTTTTTCTGGGGGTAGAGTGGTAGTGAATTCTGTTAGTGGATCATGTATCGCGAAACAAGATTCACCGATCACAAAATTAAAGAGGAGGAAAAGAGATGAAAAAATTAACTGTATTATTCTTAGCCGGACTTCTAATTCTGGCGTTTGGGATAACGGCATCTGCCCAGGCGCCGAAATTGGAGTTCAGAGCATCTGGGTTTATCGATACTCAGACATTCATAGGCGTGAATGTTCCGCAGTATTTGAATAACCCTCAGGCGAATGCTGCTTTTTGGGGAACTGCTTTCGGTTTAGGAATCCCCGATTTTTATGGGCAGGTTAACCCTAACTTTAAGCCAGCAGGTGTTACAGGTGCAGGCGCGGGTGGCGTAGGCTGGAACAAGACAGATTCTCACTGGGAATCCCGTGCCCACCTCAAGTTCGATGCCATCATGGGCCCGAATTTAAGCGGAACGATATTCTTTGAAATGGACACCGCCCGCTATGGCTCTGGATGGACCACGGGAACTGGGCTCGGAAGAGAGGCGAACGCGTTCGGCGGGTGGACGACTGACCGGACAGCAGTGGAAATCAAAAACATTTACATCGATGTTGGCCTCCCCTATTTCGGAATCGCTGTGCCCATTACCGTGAGGGTAGGCGCGCAGCCGATAGGTGTACGGCCTGCGATGCTGGTCTACTCAGACGGTACGGGTGTCACAGCAGGCATCAAGATCGACCCTGTTCTCATCTCACCGATTTATGCCAAAATGCTCGAAGGAAATGATTTTCAGGATGATGATGCGGACGTCTGGGGCCTCCATGTCAATGCCAAGCTCGGTACGTTCACAGTAGGCGGCTACGGCCTCTATTACAGAATGAACAGCTATCCGCTCTGGGTTTCTCAACCGACTGGAATCGCAGGATTCCCGGCGGTCATGACTCCCGTTGCCCCAGGGTCTGACAAGGCCCATATGTGGTGGATGGGTGCCTACGCGGATGGAAAGGCAGGCCCGCTCAATATCAACTTTGACTTTGTGTATGACTTTGGTCATGTGGAGCGCGGTCCAAATTATACCAATAACCAACCCATTAACCCAAAAGTCGCATACCAGGGCTGGGCAACACGAGCCAAGATCGACTATCCGTGGGAGAAGTTCAACTTCGGAGTCGTTGGCATGTATGCTACAGGTGCAGACACAAGGCACACCTCAGCCGGTGGCTTGCCAGGACAAAGTACGGCTCAGGGCACTTTTGCCAGATTTAACAAAGGATATGTGGTTCCACCCGGTTCAGAGCAGGGACCGGGAAACGGTGAATCAATGGTTGTCTACAGCATGGAAGGCGCAGCAACCGGAGGTTACGGTCTTGCCAACCGCGCCAACTACGCGTCGATGAGCCCCGGCGGGTTCGGCGGAACCTGGTTTGGCAAGCTTTACGGAAGCGTCAAGGCAACGCCGTGGTGGAAAGTCACTGTCCAGGGACTTTACATCGGTGACACAACCATGCACGGAAATACCTTGGGCAGTGCTTTCAAATTTCCCGGATTTCCAGTCGTACCGAATGACCTGAGAAATGACAGAACGATAGGCTGGGAATTTGATCTGCTCAATGAATTTCAGATCTACAACAACCTCAGGTTCTTTGCCGGTTTCGGCTACCTCTTTGCAGGGGATGCAACGGATGTTGGAAGCGTGAGGGGTGGAGTAGCTGTCAATCGCCAAATCGCAAACCCCTGGGCATTCAGGACAAGGCTTCAGTACACGTTCTAAACGGAGTTTAATGAAAAAAGGCGGCCAATCCTGGCCGCCTTTTTTTTGCCCGTCTCATCGATCGAAGCAGGAATCCTTCTCCTTATCTTGACATCTCCATTAGAATTGGTAATATTACACTAAAATTTCGGTCTTTCTCTCAGCCTTTCCCATGCGGAGGAGGCAAGACGGGGAAGAAAATAAGGAGTATTTATGATTCAAAACAAGAAATTGATGGTCACCTTTTTTATTTTCTTAATGGCTTTTCTCTTCATCTTGAATTCCTGCTCCGTCTTCGGTGGAAAGAAAAAAGAGGATAAGACCTCGGCGGGAAAAACCGTCACCGTCGAGGGAATGGAAACGATAAAGGGGGTGAATCGACCGAAGGAAGAGACGTCTGCTTCTAAGGCACCTGCCGCGCCAGCAACACTCCCGAGGAAAGAAACGGAGACCAAAGTCGCTGCAGCTTCCCCGAGGCCTCTCTACAGCCCCTCGCTTCCGATCTTCCAGGTAGGCTTTAGGAAAAAGGTGGCCATCCTGGATTTTGAGAATAACACCACCTATAAAGAAGAAAAAATTGGGGAGGCGGTGGCTAAAAAGCTTTCCGATAAGTTGGAGGCCACCCAACGAGTCGTGACCCTGGATAAGACGGTGGTTTCCGAAATGTTGAAGCGAGAGGGTTTTAAGTTTGAGAAACTTTCAGATCCAGCAGTAATGAAACGTGCACATCAGTCCTTAGGAATCCAGGCCTTTGCCCTGGGAACGGTGACGGACGTGAGCCTCCTCTCCTCTAAAGCGTCAGAAACATCGGATGAGGAAGTGGCTTTTGCCACATCGAAGGTGGAAATCCGTCTCGTCGATGCCTCGACGGGAAACCTGCTCAAAACGTTCATCGGAAGAAGCCCTATCTTTGGTACCAAAGAATCGGGAGAATACAGCCGGGGAAAGGCGGTGCTCAAAGCCATTGACTTTGGTCTGGATGATGTCTTAGACGGTTTTCTTCGACAGCTCGACCTCTTGGATTGGACCACCAGCATTGCGAGGATCGACGGAGAGAGTATCTATCTGAACGCCGGCAAATTATCCGGCATCCGGATTGGAGATACCTTAGAGGTCTTCGAACCCGGGAGGGAGATCTTCCATCCCAATACGAATCTCTCCCTCGGGTGGACCAGCGGCAGAATGAAGGGCGCGGTAAGAGTCACCGACCTGTTTGGCGTGGATGCAGCCATCGCAAAGTCCGTTGAAGGGAGCGGGTTCAGTTCTGACGATGTGGTCAGATCAACGGTGCGATAGAAAAGGGGCAGCCACGGACACGTGCGTTCAATTCATCGTTAAAAAACTGAAATTCAATTACGGGGGCCAAACGATGTACGCGAGAGAAAAATTGCTTGAAATTGTGGGGATTGGAAATTTTTCCGATGACCCGACCATTCTTAACAAATATGCTTCCGACTTCAGCCTTTTGCCACCCGGGGCACCGAGCTATGTCGCGAAACCAAAAAATGCCGAAGAGGTGGGCAAGATTATCAGATTTGCAAACGAGCACTCCATCCCTGTAGTCCCGGTCAGTTCCGACGTCCATTTCAACGGGGCAACCATTCCAAAGCAGGGAGGAATTGTTCTGGACCTGACCCGAATGAAGAAGGTTCTGGAGATCGATGAAGCAAACCGGCGGGTGAGAATCGAGGCGGGTGTGACGTGGCAGCAACTCACAGAAGAGCTTGCCAAAAAAGGCATGAGAATGATCATGCCCCTGCTGCCTCACGCTAACCGTTCCGTGCTGACCGACTACCTCGAGAGAGAGGTTCCGACCAATACAGTATACGATTATGGAGAACCAATGCAGTCCATGGAAGTCGTCTGGCCCAATGGTGAGATCTTCAGAATGGGCTCTGCGAGCGTAAATGGTTACCCCGACTCCATCTCGAAGGGCGCCAATCCCTCTGGTCCCGGTCTCGACTTCTACCGTTTTGTTCAAGGTGCTCAAGGAACGATGGGGGTGGTTACGTGGACCAATTTAAAGATCGAATCGATCCCTAAGATGGATAAGGTCTTTCTTGCCCCTGTTGATGATCTGGCTTATGCCCAGGAGTTCCTCTATCGGATCTTGCCGCGCAGAATCGGCCAGGAGTGTCTTCTCCTGAACAACGTCGATCTCGCCGCTGTCGTCGCCGAAAAATGGCCCGGAGATTTCGAAACATTGCGTGCTGCCCTCGGGCCGTGGACGCTTATTCTGATCGTAAGCGGGTTGCTGCGGCGTCCGGAGGAAAAGATCGCCTACGAAGAGAATTTCCTGAACCAAGTCATCAGGAATGAATTTCGGAAAATGGAACTTCAGGACAACCTTCCAGGAGTACCTGGTATCGGTCCAAAGCTCTTATCGGTGCTTCGCAAGCCCTGGCCTGCGGAGAAGACCTATTGGAAAAACATCTGGAGGGGGGGCTCCCAGAGCCTCTTCTTCATTGCCAAGCCATCTTCAGCGCCTCTTTATGTCGATACCGTGAAGAAAATGGGAGCCCAGTACGAGTATCCCATAAGCGATATCGGAATCTACATTCAGCCGATAGAGCATAACCGTGCCTGTCATATGGAATTCACCTTCTTCTATAACCCTGCAAACTCCTCGGAGAAGGCGCGCATTGCCGATCTTTACCGACATGTCGCACTCACCTTGTTGAATCAGGGCGTTTTATTCACCAGGCCCTATGGGGAATTGAGTTCGATGGTGTACGAGCGTGCCTCTGGCTACAGCATGGCCCTCAAGCGGCTGAAGAAGGTATTCGACCCGAAGAATATCATGAACCCCGGAAATCTGTGTTTCTAAGGAGGAAATGATGGCAGACGATCGCTTCGATACACGGAAAAAACCGGTTACACTCGATGTAGCCAATTTGAACAACTTCACTTATGACATGAGCCGGTGCATCAAATGCAAAGGATGTTACTGGGTGGAGCACACCTACATGCCTGGGATCAAGTTCAGCAAGAGATGCCCGAGCAATACATGGAATGACTTCGACTCCTATGGAGCCTTTGGCAAGATGAGGATCGGTACAGCCGTGGCAGAGGGGAAACTCAAGTGGACTCCGAAGCTTCTGGAAATCCTCTATGCGGACCCCCTGTGTGGTGCCTGCGATGTGGGCTGTAAGAGGAATCTCGATCTAGAAATCGAGCTGTCCTTGGAGGCATTGAGAATGAAGGCCGTGAAGGATGGCGCGGGCCCCATGCCCGCCCACAAGAAGGTGGCCCAGAACATCGCAAAGCATCACAACCAGTTCGGTTCACCCCACGAGAAGAGAAAAAAATGGTTGACGGATGATATTCAGGTGGCCCCCAAGGCGGATGTCCTTTATTTTGTGGGCTGCTCGGCATCTTACCTAAACCCTGAGATCGCCCAGGCGACAGCGAGGGTCCTGAATGCTTCCGCCACGCCTTTCATATTGATGCCCGATGAATGGTGCTGCGGTAATACACTTTTCTCCGTCGGCATGATCGATGAAGCACGGGCATTGGCGCGCCGTAACGTCGACGCCGTCAAAGCCCTAGGAGCAAAGACAGTGATCACCAGCTGTGCCGAGGGGTATCGGATGTGGAAGGTCGATTACCCGAAGATGCTCAATATCGCTACCCAGGACCTGGGCTTCAAGGTATTACATCTCCTTGAGTTTGCTGATGCCATGGTCCAGAAAGGGACCCTAAAGCTGACCAAGTCTGTGGAGGCACGGTTGACCTATCACGATTCCTGTAGCATCAGCAGACTTGCGGACCCCTGGACACCCTGGAGAGGCGAACGGGGATGGATGGGTACTGTCAGTCCACGCCTCAAGAGACGGCGGGGCAGTGAGGGATTGTACGCGCAGCCGAGAAATATCCTGAACGCCATCCCGGGTGTCAGATTTGTGGAGATGCCCAGAACAAGGGAGAATGCCTTCTGTTGTGGGGCAGGCCGCGGAACCAAAGAGGCCTTCCCACAACTGGCCTCCTTCTCGGCAAAGCACCGATTGGAAGAAGTGAGGGAGGTTGGCGCAGAAGTGCTGGTCTCCGCCTGCCCCTGGTGTAAGAACAATTTCGCCCAAGCTGCGAAGGAAACTGGGAACCGTCTGAAAGTGATGGACATCTCCGAGCTCATTATGGCTTCGGTAAGAGGATAAGGAGGGAAGCATGGCGATCACCAAAGAAGCATATCAAGCATTGGGAGCGATTGTGGGTCCTGAATATATTTCCGATGATCCTGCGGTCTGCGAGGGCTATCGGTCCGGACCAGGAGGATACGAGGCCGGTTGCGGTTACGAGAGAGTGATGACGAAGATCCCTGGAGCGGTCATCTTGCCACGGACAACCGAAGACGTCCAGAAGATCGTCAAGGTGTGCAACCGCTACAAGGTACCTTATGTTCCATATAGTACGGGCTTTTACGGACCCCGTTCCCATTGCCACGTTGATAGCGAACTGTTGGTCGATTTGAAGCGCCTGAATGACTTTGAGATCGATGAGAAACATTTCTATGCTGTGGTCGGAACGGGCGTCATTTACTCTCCTCTCCAGGAAGAAGCCATGAAACGTGGGGCTTATGTCATTATCGGGGGGGGGGGAGCACAGGCGTCCGTCATCGCTAATCTCATCGGTGATGGCTGGTCACCGCTAAGCCACCGGATCGGCCTTCCCCACCGCCGAATCCTCGGCACCGAAGTCGTATTACCTGACGGTGAACTCCTCAGATTAGGGTCTCTGGCTGTAGGGGATGATCCCTTCTGGGGTGATGGAATTGGCCCGGACCTGCGGGGTCTGCTCAGGGGATACACAGGGTTAAGAGGGTGCCTCGGAATCGTCACGAAGATGGCTGTGAAGCTTCTCCCGTTCCAGCCGGAACGCCTTGTACCGACGGGGATCTCGCCAAACACTGCTCTGGCGCTTCCGGAAAAACGTCTGAAATGGATTAACTACCAGATGCCCAGTAAAGAAGCCCAGGTCAAGGCCATGTTTGAGATCGGCAAGGCTGAAGTGGCCGGTGCGGTCACCAAGGTTCCCCTCTTCTGGCGCGCCATTGCCAAGGCAGAATGCAAGGAGGAATTCTGGGACATCTGGGGAAAAGAGAGCGAGGACACGATTAAGAAATTCCACATCGTGCGTGTATTACTTATCGGATTTACCTCCGAAGAACAGATGCAGTACGACGAAAATGTGTTGAACGATATCATGAAAGAACTCGGCGCCATCCCAAGGCCCACCAAGCCCTCAGATGAATCCTGGATCAAGAATGCTGATTCGGCAGGCATGTGGCTGATGTGCGGGTCGTACATGTCCGTCGATTACGTCATCGAGACACTCTCACAAGCAACCGTCCACGGTGAAAGTTACGCAGAACTGAAGAAGAAGTATACACCACCCTTGATGCCGGACTATGGCGATCCGGGTTGGTTCCAGAGCTTTGAACTGGGCCATCAGGGCTATTCTGAGTTTCTGATATACTGGGATCAGGACGAGGATACGACGGGAGTGGACCAGTTCTATGTGGATACAGCCAAAATGAATATAAAGAACCGTTACTATACTTCGCTCCTGGGTCCTCACCAACCCCTCTATTTGACGGGGCCAAAATACGGACCAAATTATCACGAGTGGCTTTTAAGAGTGAAGGAAGAATTCGATCCTTTATGGGTGTGCCACCCACCCGTACCATTGGCTCATGATGTGTTTGTGGAACAATCAGATTGGATGAAGCCGATAAAAGATTGGAAAAGCCCAAAAATCATGCCCAAACCATAATCCATAAATTCCATTCCCCCATCCCCTGCCTGGACCTGCTTGCCGCCAGGCCAGGCAGGCCAAATTCTAAGTGATTCCAATCATCAAATCACAAATAATACCCCAATATATAAGAGGTGGAATTGGTGAGGCCACCTCTAACCCAAACCTGGTCGTCTTTCGAAAAATATTCTTGACGATGACCGGTGTTTATTTTATCGTAGTAATCTGAAAAAGTAATAATTAGTGCGGAAAAGTAATATTTATTAGCGTGTTTGCCTTGATATCTGTTCTCCATACTGAACAGACATTTCCCCAATCTTATTTCCACTATCCGTGGAGTAAAGGAATGGCAAAAACATCAATAACCTGTCCTTTCTCAAACAAAGCGTGTATCGAATGTGCTATTTATAGAGGAAGGCACTTCTATCTCTGCTTTGCGAAGGCAAATTGTGAATCGGGGTTCGATATGTCGCAGCACTCAAGGATAGGGTTAAAGAAGGCTCATGGAAACGAAGGTGAGACTTTCAAGAGGCTAACTGAATTCCCGGTCAGTCCAAGGATGATCTCCGATGTGGAAGATCTCATAGAAGCAGAGGAACTCCTCAGACTTAAAGAAAAAGGAGAAAAGCATGATTCATGATTTTACATACCTTAAACCCGTCACTCTTCAAGAGGCACTGTCCATGCTCGCCGACCACAAAGATGAGTGTAAGGTTATCTGTGGTGGACAATCTTTGCTCATCGTGATGCGTCAGGGCCTGGTGGTTACTGATTATCTGATCGACATTAAAGGCCTCAATGAGCTGAACTACATCACATATGATGAGAAACAGGGTCTCAGAATGGGAGCCACGACCACTCACCGAACCGTCGAGAAATCCAATCTTCTTAAACAGAAATATCCTGTTCTCGTCGCCGTGGAAAGGAAGCTTGCCTCCGCTCAGGTTAGGAACTGGGGTACGATCGCTGGCAACCTCGCGCATGGTGATTCATCGGGTGATCTTGCCCCCACTCTTATAGCACTTAATGCAAAGATAAAACTGAGTTCCGCAAAGGGTAGCAGGGTCATGCCTCTTGAAGAGTTCTACACCGGCCTCTTCGAGACCGCCTTGAACAAGGATGAACTGGTCGTTGAGATTCAGGTCCCTCCTGCCCGGTTGCTGACAGCGACGGCATATAAGAAATTCAACCTGATTGAAAATGACCAGGGAGTCGCCGGAGTCGCTGCAACGGTTGAAGTGGACCAGAGCCGTGCCTGCAAGGATGCACGGATCGTGCTGAGTAATGCAGGGGTCACACCGATCCGAGCTAAGAGTGGAGAAAAAGTACTTATCGGCAAAAAGCTTAGCGATGCGCTTCTCACCGAAGCAGCCGAGGCCGTGGCCGACGAAGCCGATCCTGTTTCCGATATCCATGCTTCTGAGGAGTACAGGCGTCATCTGATCAGAGTGCTGACGAAACGGATGGTCAAGCAGGCGTGGGAACAAGCGGCTAAATTACGTTGATGGAGGTTACGACGACATGGAAAAACGAGAACTGAGACTGACTGTGAACGGCCAGGAATACGAGCTTTATATAAACCCCAAAACCCTTCTCGTGGAGGTCATCAGGGACCACATCGGTCTGACCGGAACGAAGAGAGGTTGCGAGACGGTCTCCTGCGGAGCGTGTACGGTAATCATCGATGACATAGCCGTGAAGTCGTGCTCCATCCTTGCCGTGCAAGCAGAGGGGAGGCAGGTCCGGACTGTGGAAGGGCTCGAGGCCAATGGAAAGCTAGCGCCTCTTCAGAAATCCTTCCTGGATCACGGCTCCTATCAGTGCGGGTTCTGTACTCCGGGGATGCTGATGATGAGTGAGGCGTTCTTGAAGGAAAATCCGACACCAACCAGAGAAGAGATTAAAGAGGGTATTGAAGGAAACATTTGTCGCTGCACAGGTTACAACAGCATCGTGCGGGCGGTCGAGGCCGTGGCCAAAGGCGACTACAAGGGGGAATAATCATGACCATAAATAAATATTCCGTGATAAATACTCACGTTCACAATGTGGATGGGATCGCGAAGGTAACCGGCCGGGCCACCTATACCTTCGATGTAAAACTGCCCGGTATGCTTTATGGCAAGATCCTCAGAAGCCCCCATCCTCACGCGAAAATCCTGAACATCGATTACAGCAAAGCCCTGCAACTCCCCGGCGTCATCGGAGTTGTAACCGGTAAGGACACCTTGGGTGTGAAGCAAGGGATTTGGCGGCGTTTCCAGGACCTCTGCGACGAACAGATGCTCACCGTGGAAAAGGTGCGTTACATCGGTGAACCGGTTGCAGCGGTTGCCGCGTTAACCGAGGAGATCGCAGAACAGGCCCTTGATCTGATCGATGTCGAATATGAAGTGCTTCCCTCGGTTTTCGAGCCGCTCGATGCAATCAAGAAAGAAGCGCCCGAGATCCATGAAGGCTTCGAACGGAATATTAATGTCACGCGGCATATCGAGTGGGGTGACGTGGAGGCAGCCTTCGAGGAAGCCGATTACATCAGGGAAGACTGGTTCAAGTGCGGCGGTCAGGCGCATATGTGCATGGAGACCCGCGCAGCAGTGTCGAGCTACACGCCTGACGGAAAGCTCACAGTTTACCATTCCACCCAGGCCCCCTATTATATGCAGACCCTTCTTGCTGGAGTGCTTGGTCTCAAAGAAGGGAATATACGAGTCATCTCCCACTACGTGGGTGGTGGTTTTGGCGGGAAGTTTGAGCTCGATGGAGCTATCTTTTGCAGCGCCGTGCTCTCCATGAAGCTTTATAGACCGGTCAAGATCGTTTTCACGAGGGAAGAAGAGTTCATCGCTACGAAGCGCCGCACCCCCATGTCCTACTATGTACGTACCGGTGTGAAGAAGGATGGGACCTTCTGCGCGCGGGAAGCCAAAGTGTTCACCAACGGCGGTGCATATACCGGCATGGGTGCAACAGCCCTATACCTAACCGGTTTCTTCCACTCCTTTCCTTACAGATGGACGGGCTATCGGTATGACGGATACAGGGTCTATACGAATACCCTTCCGTCCAGTGCGATGCGCGGGTTTGGCGCACCTCAGGCCATGTGGTGCTCGGAACAGCAGATTGAATGGATTGCTGCCGACCTTGGACTCGACCCGATTGAGATGAGGCGGAAGAATGCCCATTATCCGGGTTACGAAGTTCCGGGTCAGGCGAGCATTGCCAGTTGCGGCATTGATCAGTGCTTCGACGTGATCCAGAAATGGGTCAAAGATAAAGGGAAACTGCCTGGAAACAGGGCCATTGGCATCTCCGCGGCCGGTTTCATGTCGGGTGGTATCTTCAATTGGTTCGATACTCCCTATTCCTTTTCCTCAGCGGTGGTCACGATCAATTACGATGGAACTGTGGAATTGTATGTAGGTGCTCAAGATATTGGGCAGGGATCCAATACTACTCTTGCCATCATATGCGCGGAGACACTGGGTGTAAAAATTGGAGATATCAAGGTACACTCAGGAGACACGGAACACTGCCCGGCAGACTTGGGGGCATGGGGTTCCAGACAAACCCTCATGGCCGGCAATGCCGTGAAGATGGCAGCAGAAGATGCAAAGAAACAACTTCTTGAAATCGCCTACGCCCAATCGGGATTCAATATCGTATACGACCTCGATATCAAAAACAGATGGGTACACGCGATTGACCGTCCGGAAAGGGGTTATGACTACGCAGAATTGGTGCAAAAGGCAATCCGTGGGAAAGAGGGTCAGAGGATCGTCGGCAGAGGTTATTATACGCCTCACAGAAAGGGGATGATCTCTCCCGCATACAGCTATATGCTCCAGGGCGTGGAAGTGGAAATTGATAAGGAAACGGGGAAGATCAAGCTCGTCGATAGCCTCACGGCCCACGACTGTGGCCAGCCTATTAACCGTCTCGGCCTGATGGGTCAGCTCGAGGGCGCCTTTTCCATGGCTGCGGGCTACGGCTATCTTGAATACATGCCTTATGAGGACGGAAAGCTGATGAATCCCAACTTGGTAGACTACAAGGTAATCCGGGCCACAGAGATGCCTGAAGTGTCTGTGGCTGAGATAGATACCTATGAGCCTGAGGGACCGTATGGTGCAAAGGAGGCCGGCGAAGGCCTTACGAACCCCACCGCTGCAGCTATTAGTAACGCCATTTTTCACGCTCTAGGTGTGCAGATGAAGGAGTGCCCTATCAGGCCCGAGATGATTGTAAACGCCCTGAAGGAAAAAGAAACAAAAGAAAGAGAGAAGAAATAATTAATACGGAGGGCCATCATGAGCGAGCCAGTCAAGTGTCCTGTATGCGGGAAACAAGCAAAGACAGGTAGTTCCATCGATTGTGCCAGACACATGTTCGGAACAGGTGATAAAAAACATCGGGCATGGGTCGAAGCACAGGGTTTGTCGTTTATCGATCTATTGATCGAACAAGCAACAACGCCGGGCAACAAAAGCTATGTCACCCTGGCTGAAGTCATCGAAAAAGTACAGGATAAACTGCCAAAATAGAGTGGAAGCTCAGAGGAAGTAATATCCAAGCATAGGAGAGGATTTCATGATTATAGAAGGAAGTTTTGCATTAAACGCACCAATTGAGAAATTGTTTGATTTTCTGCTCAAACCGGAGACGATCATGACATGTCTGCCTGGCGCTGAATCGGTGAAATTGCTCGATGAGACCACATACGAGTGTGTGGTGAAACAGAAGGTCGGTCCAATTTCGGCAAAGCTGAAATTCGTAAACAGGCTCACAAAGGTTGAGAGGCCAACACATATTGAGATTGAGGGCGAAGGCGAGGACGTGACGAAGCTCGGTCACTTTAGACAGAAAACCGTTGTGGATTTGAGAGAAGTATCTCCGGGCCAGGTAGAGATCACTTATAAATCGGACGTGAGCATCGTTGGAAAGCTTGCTATGTTTGGTGATAGGGTTATGAAAGCCAAATCAAGACAGGTTGAAGAGGAATTTACAAATGCCCTTCGGGAGAGGCTTAAAGAAATTGCCTAATTCCAAATTTCTCCATTCCCCGCTCCATGACCGGATATGTGTCGGTTGGCCCCGTTCGCGCAGGCAAGCATCCGGTACCCTTTCGTTAATTGACCACCAGAAGGCGTCTACGTTCCTGAGAAAGCGCGAATTGATGAAGCCAGTTACGTCACCGGAGCAGTCATCCATGTAGACGAGGGAGTCTCGGTTGGTCGCTAAGAGGAAAGGGGTGACTGACTTATTCAAGAAGATCCGAGATGTTCCGTTCAAGGAGGAAAGCAAAGGCCAGGATGGCCGCTGCATTTCTCGCTACAGTTTCGATCCCCTGGCCTAAACCCTTCAACTTTCTCGCACTCTCTTCAATGGCTTTGATTTCCAAATCCATGGCCCTCAAATTATATTCCATTCGCGACTCCTCTCATTTCTTTGTGTGGTCCTTAAATCGACTCGATTTTAGAGTATAACGGGGTAAACCTCCAGGTTTGACCACTTCAATTTCAAACGTCAGATTTGACCTGATCTTGAGTTGCTCTCTCATACGAGCCCGGAGTTCCTTCCATTGGCCTTCTCCAATGGAAGGATCGAACTCAACTCTCAGGGTGAGAACAGGCATCACCTCTTCCTGGGTTAAGTGGGTCTCGAATTCAACGACCTCAGGGAATTTTCCCCTGATCACTTCCTCCACGACGGCCGGCGTAAAGAAGACCCCTCGGATCTTCCTGAGATCATCAACCCTGCCCCCAACCTGATTGACGCGGATGGAGGTTCTGCCGCAGGAGCACGGCTCATCCATGACCATCATGACGTCTTTCAAATTAAATCGAATCAGGGGAATACATTTCCGGCACAGGGGGGTAATGACGGCCACCCCTTTCGTTCCAGGAGGAATGGGTTTGGACATCGTCTCAAGATCGACCATCTCAAAAAGATAGTGAGGTTCAATGACATGCATCCCCTTTTTCTCAGAGCACATCCCTCCCCATCCTCCAGGTTCTGTTCCTCCAATATGGTCATACACCTCCGCACCCCATAACTCTTCTAAACGAAGACGGGTCGGTTCCGGAAGAGGTTCTCCTGCGGAAATCATCCTCTTAATATTCAAGTCTCTCTTGGGATCGAGCCCCATCTCCCTTGCTACCTCTGCCATATGCAGGCCATAAGTCGGCGTGTTCATCAATGCCGTGGCTTGAACCTCCTTCATCTTCTGGATGCGTGCTTTTGTTTCCAGCCCACCTCCGGGAACAACCTCACACCCAAGCTTTTCAGCAGCATAGTGGCCCTGCCAGAAGGCGATATAAACATTATAGACGAAGGGCAGAAAAACTCGGTCCGTTGAACGAAACCCAGCTGCATAGAGGATATAGCACCAGACCTCCACAACCCATTGCCAGCTCTCATACGTATCTGGTATGTAGACCGGCTTTCCCGTGGTGCCAGAGGTTTGATGGAATATCGATAATCTGTCGGGAGCAACAGCCAGAAGATCACCATAAAGATAGGGTTCCTTCCCTTCTTGGGCCGCTCGGAGCTCATCCTTTTCGGTCACGGGAACTTTTGCCACATCTTCCATGGTCCGAATATCCTCTGGTTCGATTCCACGGAGCTTCCGTCCGTAAAACGGTGAGTTATCTTTGGCCCATCGCAAGAGTTCCCTGAAACGCTTCAACTCTATTTGCTGAAGTCTCTCCGGCGGCAAGGTCTCAATGATTGGATTCCAGTATTTGTTATTCTTTTCCATTTTTATCTACGCCTTTCGAATCGAACAGAGTTGGGATTTCATCTGTGGGTAGCCCATGATGGGTTCCCGACAGTGAATATCAGTCAAAAGATTCACATTAGCCTCTCCGGACCAGCCATGGGGAATGCTCACCACTCCTTCCGCCATCTCTTCAGTAATTCGAGCCTTGACTTTAATCTTTCCCCGGTTCGATTCAACAAGTATGGAATCTCCATCTCGAATCCCAAATTTCTCTGCTGTTTTTTTATGAATCTCTGCAAAGGGTTCTGGACTCCTCTCCCTCAGACCTTTGATGTTTCGATGTTGAGCGTGAGTATAGTAAAGGATTCGGGCTCCCGTCGTAAGAATGAGGGGATATTTCTCTGAAAAGTCCCTGTTCAGCGGACTCTGATCTGGCTCCCGATAAGTCGGAAGAGGATCAAAACCCGCCTTTTCAAAGGTCTTAGAAAAGATCTCGATCTTCTTCGAAGGGGTTGAAAAACCTTTTATCTCGTACCCGTCCATTCCGTACTTCTTCTGCATATAATAGGCCCCGGCGACTTTTTCTTCCTTTAACTCTTCATATCTTAATCCACTTGGTTTTAATTCAAGTTCTACCACTTCTTCATCGGTTTTCCAAGGGAAAACTTCTCCCATACCCATCTTCTTCGCTAATTCCTTCCAGAACGTAAACTCTGACCGGCTCTCGTGCAAGGGCTCAATCGCCTTCTTCCTCAGCATCAGGTAGGGCATACCGTGACAGACGTTGTAACTGTATGCCAGCCCATTCTTCTCAAGGTGCGTGCATGCCGGAAGCACGTAATGTGCAAGCTCAGCGGTCTCTGTCATAAACAGATCCAGAACCACTAAAAGGTCGAGTCTTTTCATGGCCTCCCTGAAGGCATTCGAATCAGGCATGCTCACCACCGGATTTCCCCCTGTCACGATCAGGGCTTTGATTATACTGGGAACACTATCCGGAAAACACACCACCTGCCCAAAAGGACTCTTTCTACCCCAAAAGTCATAAAAGAGGGTGTAGTCCTCTGCACCAATGGGTATTCTTTCTGTAGGGATCCCCAAGCTTGTTAATGAAAGTCTGGGACCGATCACCCAGCCTCCAGGGTTATTGATATTCCCCGTAATCGTTTGGAGGATGGCAAAGGCGCGGCTATTCTGTGTCCCATTGGCCGTCTGATCCTGAGTATTGGTTCCCTGAAAAATGCTTGCGCTCTCAGCAGCGGCGTAGATGCGAGCAAGTTTCCTGACGTCTTCAGCTGGTACCCACGTAATCTTCTCCGCCCACTCCGGCGTATACGGCTCAATATGGGCTACCAATTTATCGAATCCATAGGTCCACTTCTCCACGAAGTCCTTGTCATAGAGATTCTCTTTGATGATGACATGGATTAATGCGAGGGCCAGAGCACCGTCTGTTCCAGGACGAATGGGTAAATACATCTCTGCTTTTTTTGCCGCGCCGATCCTCTTCGGATCGATCACCACTAACTTCGATCCCTTTGCCAAATTTTCCTGAATTGCCAGATTCAAAGGGAAGTCTGACTGCTCAGGATTGTGACCCCACAGCACATAAAGTCTTGTATTCATCTCCTCAACGGGGTATTTCCCAAAGGTCATCTGCCTTGCCCGGATACGCATGCGGTAGCAGATTCCCTCTACAGAGATGAAATTGGGGCTTCCAAAAGCCCCTTTAAATCGTTGGGCTAACTCCATCATCTCAAAGTTTTCGACTCCGATGGAGCCAGAAAAGATGCTCAGTATGTCCGGCCCAAATTCCTTTTTCAGTCTCTGAAGCTTATCAGCAATTTCTGTCAGGGCATCGTCCCATGTCACCCTTTCCCACTTCCCATTAACTTTCTTCAAAGGATATTTGAGACGGTCAGGATGATAGACCAATTCGATGGCCCTCGCTCCTTTAGGACAAAGTCGCCCTTTATTCAAGGGATGATCTCTAAGTCCTCTGACTCTTGTGATCCGATCCCCTTCAACTAAGACCTCCGTGCCACAACTGTGATAGCAAATGGTACAATCAGTAGCGATCCACTTTGATATTGGATTTTTCATTTTCTGCTCCCGTGACTCAACCATTCATGCCTCTGTGAGCCTCTGGAACAGCTCATTCCGTGAAAGACCAACTCATTCACCTGATCATAATGTTGCATGAGATCATATTTCTCCCCTTTGAGTAACCAACGAGTGACAATATGCTCTAAAATCCCCAGAATCAATTGTCGAAGGATATAAATGTTCACATCATCCCGAATGATTCTTTCTTGTTGCCCCTCTTTGATGATTTCCAAAATCCTGTCGGTGAAAGGTTTAAAAGATTTATAGGCTTTTGTCTTTACAAAATTCTTACTGACGCGCATTTCAAGCATCAGTGTCCTGGCGTACTCAGGATTTCTCTTAAAAAAATAAAGATAGTACCATATCAATTTGCTGATTTTATTGAAAGCTCCGTTTATCCCCTGCAAATGAAGTTCTAGATCCCTTGAAAACTCCTTCGTTTTTTCAACCGGGATGGAAAAGAATAGGTCCTCCTTGTTCTTAAAGTATTGATAAATCGTCCCTTCGGCAACATCGGCTCTCTGGGCGATCTCCGAGATACTTGAATTCCGGAAGTTGCCTTTCCCGAAGACCCCAATAGCCGCTTGAATGATAGCCTGCCTTCTTTCGTTTTTCTTAGACATACTGCGCCTGGCCTACTCCTACTGTGGTTGATGTCTCAGATGGTTCCACGTACGCCCATGCAGCGAAGGCCTTCGGAAGCATAAACATAGCTCCTATAACAGGTGCTCTGGTAATTCTTGAAGTCACTCCAGGTTCTTAAGGTATAAGGCACTTGAATCTCTCCATCTCTATCAAGGTCTTCTTCAAGACTCCTTAGCCCTTTTGGATTTAAATGATGAGGCACATAAAAAAAATCACAAAATGAATGTTGTTCATTTTTAGCGCTTATTCTAAGAATTGTCAAGCTTTTTTCTATGAAATTACAGTCACTTAAAGAAAGTGAATGATATTCAGTTGCTAGGAATGAAAAATATTAGGAAGTAAACCCGTCAGGCAGGTTTCGGCTGCTTGTTTTGGATGAAGAACGATGAAGTCTATCGACTTCGTAAAAGAAGGGGAGACCATTTGCGGAGGTCTCGAATCCTCTCGAGGCTTCTCACCTGGTCGATAATCTTCAGGCGCTTGTTTTTCGACATCAAGCCATGGCTCAGATCATGAAATTTCTCAATGAGCTCATCCCATGAAAGAGGATTTTCAGGATCGCCTTTGCAATATTCGATTTTTGTGGAGTATCTCTTCCCATCTTTGGTAAAAATTTCAGCGGTTGCGCACCACTGTTTTGGAAAGGTCTTTTCAAGATCGGGATCCGTAACACACTCAACCCGCCTCATCATCCGCTTCACTTCTTCCGAACGAATCTTTGACAAGTGGAATTCTCCGAGACCTGCCTTTCGATAAAGCATCGCTACTGCCGCCCCAAAGGGCATGCTGAATTGGGCATCCACAATCGATTGCGGAGTGTATTTTTCTTCTATTGGTTCTGCAATCAGTTGCGACCCCGCCCTCAAAATTCCAACCCTGATCTTCTCCACCTCTTTAGGAGAAAGATCATTCTCTTTGGAGATCTTTATGACTGCATCGATGGGAGGTTGCATGTAGCGACAGCATCCATGAGGCTTTACGGAAGTCCGAAGAATTTCAAACCCGGAGCCAAGTCCTTCCAAAACTTTACTCGGATCGGCCCCGTTGGAGTAAGCATGGAGAAACCCGTCTCTTCCTTCTATGATTGAAGTCGGTGCTCGAAACCCCTTCTGAGCCAGTTGAGCCGCCACCATTCCGCTGTGGCTAGCCCACCCGGCATGGAAACGTTTCGTCCACGCTCCCTGCGCCAGATACTCCATTGACCCGGCTGCCTGGCTTCCTGCAATTCCTAAGGCACTCAGCAATCCCTTTTCATCCAAACCCAAAATCTTTGACGCGGCCACGCTCGCCCCAAAGGAGCCGCAGGTGCCGGTTGGATGAAAACCCCTCTTATAACTGTTTTCTGCCCCGGCGGCCTTTCCCAGACGGATCATGACTTCATAACCCAGAATCGCCGCCTCGATGAACTTCTTCGCGGAACCCCCGACCATCTCGCTCGTGGCTAACGCAGAAGAAAAAACAACTACCCCGGGATGGAGAGACGACTCATTATTCACATCATCCATCTCAATGGCATGGGCAGAGGTTCCATTCGCCAAGGCTGAATAGAGATGCGGAGCCCTCTGCTTCGTCCCAATGACCACTCCACCTTGACGGCCCATCTCTCTAATGAAGCGATAAATGCTCTTCGAAGAATCCTCCCGAGATCCCCGGATGCACACACCAATAAAATCAAGGAAGAAATACTTAACCCGATCCACCACTTCATCTGGAAGTTGTTCGAACTTCAAACTGTGACAATACTTGGCAAGTTCTTGTGTAATACCCATCAAATTTCCCCAATCGTAACAATTTAGGTGTTTGAAAAAACCGTAGCTCCGTACTAAATTCCAATCACCAAATTCCAATCACAGAAAGATTTTGAATTTTTTAAAATTTTGGTCATTATTTGAATATTGGTGCTTGGGATCTGGTGCTTATCTCATCGTTCCTTCATAAGTGGTGGTGACTTGTCTCTCCCTCACCAATGGATTGGAATAATCTGGAAGCAAGACAGGAGAAACCTTTCGGTGGTCAATCCCCGCTTCTTCGAGTTCCTTATGAAATTTTAGCACATGATCGAGGGTGAACCGCCCGTCCCTGGCTTTCTCTCTCGCATAGAGGGCAGCATTACGGCCCGCGATCCTCCCGAAGACGAGAACATCCAGGAGAGAATTTCCTCCCAACCGGTTCTCACCCTGTACACCACCGGTCACCTCTCCAGCCGCAAAGAGCCCTGGGATAGCTGTCTCTCCGTCTTTTCTGAATTTCAAACCGCCATTCTGGTAATGAAGCGTTGGAAAGATAAGAATGGGCTCCTTCGTGATATCGATTCCATATCGTTTAAAAACTTTATATTTCCCGACGAAGTTCTTGATCAAAGACCCCTCTCCCTGGATCAGATCAATCATTGGGGTATCGAGCCAGATCCCCACCTTCCCTGCGGGGGTGGGAATACCTTTTCCAACCTGGACACACTCCCTGATGACTGAAGATGCGCAGGCATCCCTCGGCTCCCGCTCAAAAACAAATTGCTCCCCATCGATATTGAGAAGATGCGCACCCGCCCCCCTGAATTTCTCTGAGATGAGAAGACCTTCAGCCTGCTCCGGGAAAATTGCGCCGGTAGGATGAAATTGAGTGGTGTGAAGGAGACAGACTTGGAGCCCGGCCCGATAGCCCAGGACAAGCCCGTCTCCCGTTGCTCCGTAGTGGTTAGTCGTCATAAAGCCGCCAATGTGAAGTCGGCCCGAGCCACCCGTTGCCAGAATGACGGCTTTCGCCTTTATGATGAAATATTCCTCGGTCTCTAAATTATAGAGGACGGCGCCTCCGCAGTGACCGTGCTCATTGAGAAGCAGCTCGACAACCGGAGCAAATTCAAGAACCCTTATCTCTTTTCTGCTTCTCGCCTCATCCCGAATCGTCCGCATAATCTCCGCCCCGGTAATGTCCGCGGCCACATGGACTCTTTTTCTGCATGTCCCTCCGAGGTGAAGCACCTTGAAACTGCCGTCAGGATTCTTATCGAACATGGCACCCAAGCTCTCTAACCACTGAAGAACAGATGGAGCCTGGGTCACGAGTGTATAAACCAACTCAGGAACATTAGCGAAGTGCCCTCCGCCAATCGTGTCGAGATAGTGATAATACGGAGAATCTTTACCGGGTTGGTCGGAGACTTGAATGCCTCCCTCGGCCATCATCGTGTTTGCATCGCCATGCCGCAGTTTTGTCGCAATGGTCACCCTCGCACCGCTCTCTTGAGCAAGCAAGGCTGCCGAGGTACCTGCCCCCCCTCCTCCAATGATCAGAACATCGGTCTCGAAAGTGATCTCCGAAAGGTCGATCCGATCCGGATCGACACGGCTCCAGGCTTCCAAGATGTTACATATCTCCGGCGGGACAGAGTATCCCTTGCTCGCCCCTATCCTCAGTTCCTGTAATGAACCCTCTTTGTAGGAAGGATGAAACGCCCTTAAACGATTCTCCTTCTCGGCGAGGCTCATCCTCGGAAATTCGAGACCTTCCTTTCCTCTGGCCAAACGCCCGGGCCGCGTTTTCTCCACCCGCTTCATCAATTGTTTCAGTTCATCCGTATAAGCCATTCTCTATTCTTCTCCTGCCAGCTCTTTCTTCAATCGGTCTGAAAAGGTTCTGAGAAACGCAATTCGTTTTTGGACGATACGTTTTGCTTCCTCCGTATAAAAATTTCCTTCAACCTTCTTTATCAAATCATCAATCACTCCGGGAACTTCCTCGACTTTCCCGCTAAAACTGCCGTTATGGAGAGCTCTTACAATTCCACGGACCAATCCAACCGCGCCCACATATTCAATGGCATCCACATCCTGGAGGATCTTTGCTTCAAGACTCTGTGGGTCTGGGCCGCCATAGCGGCTATGGGCTTCAATGACGTGCAGAATTCTCCGAATCTCGTCTTCTTTAAATCCCAGTTCCTCCAAGAAAACCCTGGCCTTCGGGAGCCCGGCTTCATAATGTTTTGCCCGGTCAATCGTCAGTCCAATATCATGAAGAAGGGCGGCTGTAAGAAGAACCTCCATCTCCGCATTTCTTTCTCTTCCAATCTTCTGACACCACCCAAAAGCCCTCTCCAGGTGGTCCGTCCCGGCAAACTGTTCCCCTGCCATCTCTTTTTTCGTAAATTCCCTAATCGTTCGCTGACGATCCATCATTCCCCTCGCGTCACTACAAATAATAAATCTGACCAATTATAAAACTTTTCGGTATGAAAACAAGAAGAATACACGCTATCTTCCGTCCATGCCCCAGCATGTTAGAGAATCTTATTTTTCGCTTGACTTTTGTTTTCTGTGACGATAAAAACATTGTGAAAATTTGGCCGAAGCCCTATTTCAGGGCAAAAAACTAATCATCCTTGAATAGGAGGAAAAAATGAAAACAAGATCGATGTTGTTTCTGCTAACTTTTTTTCTATTTTTTTCTTTTTGGGTCAATCCCCAGATGACCTGTGCACAGGATAAAGTGGTTATTGGAATTCCTTTGTCGATAACAGGAATCCACGCAAAATTTGGGGAACAACACCATAACGGATATAAATTAGCTCTTGAGGAAATCCTCGCCCAGGGAGGAATCCGAAAAGGACTCTTCAAAGGGAAAAAATTAGAGTTTCAATTCGAGGATGAAGAAGGAAAGCCGGATAAGGCCAAAGCTGTGACGGAAAAGCTCATCACCCGGGATAATGTTCCCATGATCATGGGCGGGTACTCCAGTTCCGAAGTCTTTGCCATCGCAGGGACGACAGCTCAATACGGCACGCCCTTCATATCTCCCAGTGGCGCAGCAGATGACATCACGCAAAAAGGATGGAAGAATGTTTTCCGTCTCAACCAACCTGCTAGCGAGTATTGTACAGGCCTCCAAGATTTCATGCTTAAGATTGTGAAACCAACTTCTATGGTCATCCTTTTCGAGAACACTCTTTTCGGTACGAGCACAGCCAAGGCCATGAAAGAATGGTGCGAGGAAAACAAGATCAAGGTGCTCATGTTCGAGACCTATGAAGCCGGAGCTCCGGACTTCAAACCCCTCCTCACTCGTGTGAAAGTGGCCAATGCAGATGTCATCTTCATGGTCTCCTACATCATGGATGCAGTTCTTCTAACCCGGCAGTCCGCAGAATTGGACATCGATTCGAAACTCTTCTGTGGTGGAGCGGCTGGATTCGCTTTGCCCGAATTCACCAAGGGGGTTGGGAAATTAGCGGAAGGGGTGATGACCGCTGTCCTCTGGAGCCATGATGTGAAGTATCCCGGAGCTCAAAAATTTTATGAAAACTTTTTGAAAAAGTTTAATTTAGCCCCTACCTACCACGGTGCAGAGGCCTACTCTGCGGCTTATCTCTGCCGGGATGTCGTGGAACGAACAAAATCCCTGTCCAAAGAAGACCTGATCAAAACCCTGTCTGAAACGGACATGATGACAATCTTCGGCTCGGTGAAATTCGTCAACTACAAAAAGTTCACCAATCAGAACAAGGTTCCATCCCTGGTGGTTCAGGTCATCAAAGGAAAACATGAAACCATTTGGCCTCAAGAAGCGGCTGCTGCGAAATATATGTATCCTCAGCCCAAGTGGAAAGATAAAAGATAAGGGAGGCGATCTCAAAACTTACCCTTCGGGCTATTTCCGCCGGGAGAAAAGATTCAATTCAAGCGAAAACGAGTAAAAAGAGGTTCCTATGACTGGTTTTGGAATACTGATCCAGACGTTAATCAGTGGCATCCTCATCGGTGGGCTCTATGCTTTGATTGGAACCGGAATGTCGTTGATCATGGGCGTCATGGGAATCATCAATCTCGCCCATGGTGAGCTTCTCATGGCAGGGATGTTCGTGACCTTCTGGGCTCATGCCCTTTATGGTATTGACCCCTATCTCTCCCTGATCTTCTCCATGCCTGCCTGCTTTCTCATCGGGCTCTTCATTCAGAAGTTTCTGATCAATCCGGTCATCCGAATCCCTACGCTTCTTCCTGAAACCCAGGTTCTTTTGACCTTTGCCGTTGGGATGGTGATGACAAACATCGCTCTCCTCCTCTTTACAGGTGACTACCGGACGCTTCGCACGGACTATACCAGCGCCGTTTGGTACGTGAAAGGAATGTCGATCAATGTCGCCCTCACGATTGCCTTCGCCATCGCAGTGACGATCACCGTGCTCCTCTACCTCTTTCTGATGAAAACAGATACTGGGAAGGCTATCCGTGCCACTGCACAGGATCGAAATGCAGCCATGCTCATGGGCATTAAAACAGATCGCATCATCGTCATGACGTATGGCATCGGGTCAGCCCTTGCCGGTGCTGCGGGTTCACTCCTCCTTCCGGTCTTCTATCTCTATCCTGCGGTCGGAGGGCCCTTTACACTGAAAGCCTTCATCGTCACGGTGCTGGGTGGAATGGGAAGTGCGATCGGTGCTACGGTAGGAGGCCTTGTTCTGGGAATTGCCGAATCCCTGGGTGCCTTCTATATCTCTCCAGGGTATAAGGACGCTATCGGATTTATCATTTTTGTTTTGGTCCTGCTCTTCTTGCCTGGAGGCTTGAAGCGGCTCACACGGGTATAGGGAGAAATCTCTATGGAAAACAGACGAAGATTGAAGGAGTTCCTCCCCTGGATCATATTGGTTCTGCTCGCCCTGATCCCTCTTGTTCAGAGAAACCCTTACATTCTCCACATGCTGATCATGGTCCTCATCTGGGCCTCTTTGGGTCAGAGCTGGAATCTCCTGGGAGGCTATACCGGACAGGTTTCCTTCGGACATGCCACCTTTTACGGATTGGGTGCATATGCAGCAGGCCTTCTCTATTTCCATAAAGAGATTTCAACCTGGTACGGCATGCTTTTGGGACCGATCGTAGCAATGATCTTTGCTGTTCCCATCGGGCTGATCTGCTTCAGACTCAGGGGAGCGTATTTTGCTTTGGCCATGCTTGCCTTGGCCGAGGTTCTCCGGCTGGTCGCGACGAACTGGATTTCGTTTACCAATGGATCGGTAGGAATCCTGATCGTTCCTGTGGTCTCGAAAGTTCTTTATTACTATATGGCCCTCGGCCTTGCAGCGATCAGCTTCTATGTCATTCATCGAGTGCTTCATTCGAAATGGGGATTCTATTTCATTGCCATTCGAGAAGATCAGGATGCAGCAGAATCAATGGGAATCAACACCACCTATTATAAACTCATCTCTCTGCTGATCTCTGCGTTCTTCACGGGCCTTGCAGGAGCTTTTTACATGAACTACATGGCCTTCATCGATCCTCATGTCGTCTTTTCGCTGGTAGACATCTCCATCATGATGATTCTCGTTGTGATGCTCGGGGGCGCGGGAACTCTTTATGGGCCAGCCATCGGCGCGGTGATCATGGTCCTCCTGAGCGAGGTCTTCCGTGCTTATTTCGGGCATGCCAATCTGCTTATCCTGGGCATATTGATCATCTTAATCATCGTCTTCATTCCGGATGGCGTTGTTGACATCTCAAAATTTTTTAGGAGGAAACAGCATGCTTGAGGTGAAAAACCTGACCAAGTTCTTTGGGGGTCTGGGAGCGGTGAGAGATCTTTCCTTTCAAGTGAAGGAGGGCGAGATTTTTGGATTGATCGGGCCGAACGGTTCAGGAAAAACCACCATTTTCAATTTGATCAATGGTTTCTACCACCCCACTTCGGGGGACATTCTCTTTCGGGGAGAATCCATCAGCGGCCAGAAGCCCAATCTGGTCTGTAAAAAAGGAATCGCTCGAACCTTCCAGGTCGTCAAGCCGCTTTCACGGATGACGGTTTTAGAGAATGTCATGGCCTCCGCTTTTCTCCGGGTCAGCGGTGTAAGTGAAGCCAGAGAGGAAGCCTTAAAAACCCTGGAATTCTGTTCCTTGATTCATCGAAAAGATTACCTGGCCAAGAGTCTGACCATCGGGGATCGAAAACGATTGGAGATCACCCGTGCCTTGGCCACTCGCCCCAAAATGATCCTGCTGGATGAAACCGCTGCAGGGCTTAATCCGGCTGAGCTCGATCAGGCTATTGACCTGATCAAGAAGATTCGGACACAGGGGGTCACCGTCCTGATCGTTGAGCATATCATGAAAGTCATCATGTCGATTTCCGATCGCATTCATGCCATCAATTACGGTCAGACCATTACTGAAGGAACTCCTCAGGAAGTGGCGAACAACAAAGCAGTCATCGAAGCCTATCTGGGAGAAGCCTATGCTTAGCCTGAACCAAATCCAAGTCGCTTATGGCGATGTCCAGGTCCTCTGGGATGTATCGATTAACGTCCAATCGAAGGAACTCGCAGCCCTGGTAGGAGCAAATGGAGCGGGGAAATCAACTACCCTCAATACGATCTCGGCCATTCTCCAGCCCCGTTCTGGGACGATTGAATTTAACGGCGAGCGCATCGATCATGCTCCTCCAAGCCGGGTGGTCGAGTTGGGAATCTCTCAGGTCCCGGAGGGACGGAGGCTCTTTCCCGAGATGACCGTGCTTGAAAACCTGGAGTTAGGCTCTTTCATGGCAGAGGCAAAAAAGCGTCGGAACGAAACCTTAGATTGGGTTTATAACATTTTCCCTCGACTGAGGGAGAGACGAAATCAGCTTGCAGGAACCCTAAGCGGTGGGGAGCAACAGATGGTGGCAGTCGGGCGGGGATTGATGGCCCGGCCCAAGCTTCTCATGCTGGATGAGCCTTCCCTGGGATTGGGTCCTCTTCTTGTTCAAGAAGTTTTTAAAGCCGTGGAGCGAGTGAACGGAGAAGGGGTTACCATTCTCCTGGTCGAGCAGAATGTGAAACATACCCTCACGGTCGCGACACGAGCCTATGTCTTGGAAAATGGCCGCATTGTCATAGAAGGTAAGGGTGCCGACCTTCTTAAGAACGATCACGTAAAGAAAGCTTACCTGGGAATATAGGTTCGCCAAATCCCAATTTCCAAAATCCAAATCACAAATAAATTACAATTTACTAATCCCGAAACTTTTCTTTTAGAGATAGTTGGATCATTGGAATTTGGTAATTATTTGGTGATTGGTGCCTGCCTGCTAGGCAGGGAATTCGGAAACAGCTTGTTCCTTCCCGAAACGGAAGAAAGGTCTTACCGAAAGGATCAGGATTCCTCCTAAAAAACAAAAGATCCCCGCTAAGTAAAGTCCCCAAGAAAAGGAAGCCGTCACATCTCTGATCCATCCCGTCGCCCAGGGCGCAATCAAAGAACCCAAGAAGTGAATGGTATTCGTTAAACCATAAGTCGTCCCGAGAATTTCATAGGGGACGATGTCTGGAAGAAGTGAATACGCGACACGCCGGAATCAGGCAAGAGATCCTTTGGGATAAACCGCTCCCAGAGATTGATTGATCTCCTTAGCGGTCTCCTGAATCTCTCGAATCGCCATTTTGACTTTCTGATCATCCAGCGTCGACGTGAAGCCGACCACCCATATGGCCGCCGGCGGAAAAGCATTGGAAAGCAGCGGGGCTGCCACAGCCCGGACCCCCGGGATGTACTCTTCATCATCCACAGCGTATCCCTGCTTCCCCGCTTTTTCAACTTCCCTGAGATACTGTCTTGGATCAGTTACCGTCTTCGGAGTGTACCGGGCCGGACTTTTCCTCTTTATCATTCCTCTTAATTTTTCTCTTTCTATCTGGGATAGAAGCACCTTCCCCGCAGACCCCGCAAAAAGGGGAAGCCTCGTCCCGGGAGGAGAGGTGATCTTCATTTCATTACGCGATTCCACCATATCGACAATAGTGACGTGGTCCCCGCTCAAAACGCCCAGAAAAACGCTCTCGGCTACTCTCTCCATTAATTTCTCCATAGGCTTCCGGGCCAAATCCTTCAGCTCCAATTTCCCATAAGCAGTCCTGCAGAGTTCCAAAAGCGTGTAGCCTACGGTATACGTTTTACGATGCGGGTCCCGAACCAGGATACCCATCTCCTCCAGAGCGGTGGTAATTCCGTGGACCGTGCTCTTGCCGATCTTGAGCTTTTTCGAAAGTTCGCTGATGCCCAGCCCCTTCGATGCATCTGAAATCGCATTAAGGATCTTAAAGGCTTTCTTGACCGAAGGTGCCGAGTAAGTGATTTTCTTCATTCGTTCACCAGGATGAACCTTTCCAAAATATCAGATTCTGTTCACTTTTGTCAATATATTTTTGCAAATTTTTTTCCAACGTTCCCAGACGAAGCTTTTTCTGTCACCCTGAACTCGTTCAGAATCTGGTAATTCATCGATTTTATTAGATGCTGAATCAAGTTCAGCATAACGTTTTTCCTCCTCTTCTGACTTTCTTAAGGATCTCTCTTCTGAAATCTTGACAAAATAGTTCCATGTGGTATGATTTTTAAAGTCTAACGTGTTCACTCTAAAGAACTTTTCTTTCCGGATGAGGAGAGAAAAGGACGGAAGATTCCGGGAGAGGGATACGGGATGGAGACAGGCCCAACACGTCCCATGAGAAACGTAAGGTATCTTAGGCCTCAGAAAGAATGGAACGAGATAATCGCCATCTATCTTTATCTGGCAGGCATGGGCGCCGGTTCTTTTGTCATCGGCACGCTTATCGACTGGCTGGGTGCGAAAATAAATCCTTCGTTTCTTCCCTCCCTCAACCTCTTAGGCTACACCCTGAACCTTTCAAGGGTCCCGATTCTCTGGGGACCGATCATGGTTGCTATCGGTGCGCCCTTTCTTATCTTAGACCTGGGAATCAAATGGAGGTTTTTGTATGCTTGCCTCAATCCGAGAACTTCCTGGGTGACCCGAGGGTTTATCATCCTTTCCATCTTCATTATTCTCGGTCTGGCCCTCCTTGCCAAATCCGCCCTGCCTTTTGAATGGCTTCATAGAGAATCCACTCTCTGGCGTATTCCAGAGGTCGTTGCATTCATGTTCGCTCTTGGAACCGTCATCTACACCGGAATTCTCTTAAAGGCGACGAAATCGATACCCTTATGGGATACCTATCTTCTTCCTCTTCTTTTCCTTGTTTCAGCTCTTTCGACCGGATCGATGGCCATCATCCTTTCTACCCTGGGAACAGGGTTTTTCCCCCGTGGCGCGCAAGCTTTGAAGGTCTTGATGTATGCGGTGCAAATCTTAGTGGTGATCGAAGGGATTGTCCTTTATCTTTATCTCCATGGGAGGCGCATGGTGTCTGAGCAAGGAAAGGATTCAGTCTATCTTCTTATACACGGTGAGAAAAAGTTTATCTTCTGGGGAGTGGACATCCTGCTGGGTCTCGTCCTCCCGTTCGTTCTTGTAAGCATCGCCTTCTTCTCCCGTGGGGGTGTGTTGCTGATCTTTTGCTCCGGCTTGGCTCTCCTCTTCGGCGGTTTCTTCCTCCGCTTGGGCGTCCTTCACGCTGGTATTAAGGAACAGATTCCAATGCACCGTTTCATGGAAATCCAGTACAACGCAATGGCCGAGAGAGCAAATACTTCGAGGGGACTGAAAAGTGGGGAGACCCGCGAGATCCAATAGTGAATATGCACTCACCCTTCTCCTCTCCTCACTGAGGAGTGTGTAGGGGTGAAGGGATTTTGATTTCAAGAAGGAGTTATTAGAATGCAGGAAGAAAAGGTATTGCTCGTTGATCAACAGAAGTGCACGGGATGCCGTCTCTGCGAGCTGGTGTGCTCGGTCTTCCACACCGGAACAAGCAATCCAAGCCGCTCCAGGGTTAAAGTGGTCAAGTGGGAAGACGTGGGACTTTATCTTCCCATGGCCTGCAATCATTGCGAAAAACCCTACTGTGTGGAGGTATGCCCCACAAAGGCCTGCCACCGGGAGCCTGAAAACAATAACCGGGTGACCATCGACAAAAAGCTTTGCATCGGATGCAGAACCTGCATCATTGCCTGCCCCTTTGGACATCCCTTCTTTGACGTTCAGGAGCGGGTGACCGTCAAGTGCGATTACTGTGACGGCGATCCGCAATGCGTTCGTTTTTGTGATGTCAAGGCCATTTCTTTCACAGATGCGGAGAAGACAAACCTGACTAGAAAACGAGAAGCCTTCCTGAGATATGCTGAGTCGATGAAACACATCCGGTAAACGTATCGGTCATTACCCAGTTCATTCTACATGTGTGAAAAAGTCGTCCCTCGCTCCTCAATTTTTTCGACCACTCTATGGGTCACTTCAATGACTGAATGACCAAATGACTCAATGACTAAAATTTCTAAAGAAACATGATCATCTTCACTCACCATACGGCCGAGGCTCACAGTATTTTGGGAGCCCAAGTGGCCGCAACCTTCCTCGAACGAAATCTCTCAATACCTTCAATCGTTATTGGAATCGAGAGGGACTTCTCAAAAGAACCACTGCTTCACTTCATCGATGACTATTACTCAGGAAAATGGAGCCCTACAGAAAAGCCTTCATCGTCTCTCCAACGCTCATGTGGGGCGACATCCCGTTTAGGGAACCGTGATTCTCTAATGGCGGGAGAGAAGGTGGTCGCTTTCTCGCATCTCTGCGGCAGGAAAGATATCCTTAAGCTGGCTCAGGAGCTAAGACAGAATGGGCACGTGACGGTTCTGGGAGGACCGCAGGCCAGGCAGGATTACTACGGCGAGCCCGACACCGACTCGTATCCACACCGGTTCAGCGGGCTGAAATCGATAATCGACATCGCTTTCCAGGGCCCGGCCGATCGCCTTGGGTCGGAACATCTTGGCATGAAGAGTGAGATCGTTGAATATCCTTGGACAAAGGATATATACCTTGATGTAGATTGGTCGAATCTCTATACGTTCTCCGACACTCTTAAGAAGCTCGAAGTCCAGCTCGGACAGGTGTTGAACGCAATTGGCTGTCCCTATTCCGCCAAGCTCCAAAGAATCGCCCTGCCGCCACCGGCTGACCTCCAGGAAAGCGGAATCTCCGAATTCATCATCCAATCTGAAGGCTGCATCTTCTGCGATGTTTCACGGGATAAAGGTTACCACGGCTCTGTGGGGCACCAAAAGGTGATCGCTCAGATTGTAAATTTACCCGAGTTCGACGGAAGAAAGGTCCCCTTCGAATTGATAGACGAGTACCCTCTCCGCTCCCTCGGAAAACTCCTCGAGGATGCAGAAAACCAGCAGATTAGGCTCTCGCAGATCAATCTGGTCTGCCGGGTCGATGACATCAATGCTCACGCTTCTGATCTTATGGAAATTCTGGCAATCGCGCGAAAGCAGGATACGAAAATCATGTTTGCATCGATCGGCTTTGAATCGTTCAGCGACCGCCTGCTCCAATATTTCTGCAAAGGCATCACCGTATCAGATATCGTTAGGTCTGTCGAAACGCTGCGCCGGTTAAAAGACAAGTTCAAGAGCCACCTGCTCTACCGCCGCGATGAGGGCGCGAATCACGGTTTCATTCGACCCACGCCCTGGGACGACAGTGAAACATTGCAGGAAATAGATCGGAATATATTTCTTCATCGATTTTTTGAAGATGTTCTTCCCGAACACAGCATCCCCCTCATTATCCACCATGCATCGTATCTGGGAGATTGGATCAGAAAAATCGAATCGACGTCAGGCGTCACGTTCAGCAGGGATGGAACCTGGATCGAATGGTGGAATCCGTCCGTGAAACCGCGGTTCAAGGATTGATGCGGAGGAGTGGTCGATCCCCTTTTCTTGGTTCGCTATGGTGAACTCCCGTGACACAGGAAACCGTTATGAACATCAGGTTTGCACTTGACAAGGAAACAGGTATAGGATATTAATTTACTATACTTAAACTTTCCCGCTGGTTGCACGTTCACTATTCTGAACGTAAGCGGGAAATGGGAAAAATCCTGCAATGCATCCGTCATTATTCTTCGGTTTTAAGAAAGGGGGTTCTTATGGTGGGCGAAAAAGAAGGACTTTCAACAGCTGAGAGTCTCCGCAAAACCCGTACCTATGGCCAGGTAAGGTGTCATAATCCCAGTTGCATGGGAAGACTTCAGCCGAAGCCTGGTGAGAAGACCGTAAAATGTCCGACTTGCGGCATGGAATATCGCGTCGCATGGGTCAAGGATGGGTTCCCCCGCATCCGGGGCCCGGTATGGGACGTAAACCAAAAAATAGCTCAAGAGGCGCTTGAAAGGAAAATGAAGGAGGAAAAGAAAGATGGCCCTAAATAGAAAGATAGCCTACATTGATCTCTCGACAGGCCAAATAGCGATCAAGTCCATTCCGATCGATGTACGAAAAAAGTTCTTGGGAGGTCGGGGACTAGATGCCTATTTGCTTTACAATCACACCAAGAAAGGATGCGACCCCCTTGGTCCTGACAATACCTTGATGGTGAGCGGCGGAATTTTGACTGCGACCCTGGCCTCTGCGACCGCCAGAACCCATGTCATGGCTAAATCCCCCTTAGGAGGGATGGTGGGAAGCTGTAACATGGGAGGTTTTTTCGCTCCTGAGTTAGCCTGGGCCGGTTTCCATCATCTCGTCATCAAGGGTAAGGCCGAGAAACCCGTCTACCTGTGGATCCACAACGGCAAGATTGAGATCCGCGATGCCAAAAACATTTGGGGAAAAACGGTCACAGACACCCAATGGGCGATCCGGGAAGAGCTGGCTGATGATGATATCAAGAGTCTGGTGATCGGTCCGGCGGGTGAAAATCTTGTACGGTATGCCAATGTGATGACCGGAATCAAGAATTCCGGCGGAAGGACCGGAATGGGAGCAGTCATGGGCTCAAAAAATTTGAAGGCCGTTGCTGCCCGTGGCACCATGGATATCAAAATTGCCCATCCCAAGGAAGCTCTCGAATATAACAAGCGTTTTATCGATCAAATCACGAGCGCGAAGGTGAACCAAACCCAGGGAACTTTCGGCACCCCTTTTATCTGGGGAGCCACCAACTCCTGGGGCGGCGTTCGAACGAGGAACTTCCAGTACAATCAGATGCTCTATTGTGATGATGTTGAGCCGGAAGCAATCGACGAAAATAGCGCTCAAACGATCGGACCCCATCATATGGCTGGTTGCTTTGGCTGCCAGGTGCACTGCCGGGCCAAGTACAAGATTCCGACAGGACCATATGCGGGAAAATATGACGAAGGTCCCGAATATACTTCACAGGGCGCTTTTTGCGGAGAACCTGATATTCCAGATTTGGAAAACCTGTTAGTGGCGAATCACCTGGTCGACCAGTGGGGTGTGGACAACCTCGAAATTGGAAGCATCATCTCCTGGGCGATGGAGCTCTATGAGCTGGGAATTCTCACAAACAAGGAGACGGATGGCCTGGAATTGCGGTTTGGCAGCAGTGAGGCACTCCAAGAGATGATCAGACGGATCTGCTTTAGAGAGGGGTGGTTGGGTAATGTGTTGGCCGAAGGAGGACTTATTGCTTCCGAGAAGATCGGAAAGAACTCTTTCGATTACCTGATCCAAGTAAAAGGGGTCAGCAATCTCCATTCGGATGAGCGAGCGACCCCTGCCCTTGCACTCAATATCGCCACGGCTTCCCGCGGCTCTGACCATTTAAGAAGCAGACCGGCTATTGACCTTTACCATTTGCCGCAAGATGTCATGAGAAAAATCTACAGCAGCCCGGTACCCTACGATGGACCGTTGAGTTCAGAACATACGGAGTACATCGGCAAACCCTGGCAGGTCTTCTGGCATGAGAACTGTTATATGGGAGTGGATTGCCTCGGCATCTGTAAATATCACACCGTTTTCTTGGGTGCAACCCTTCCCAACTTTGAAGACTGGTCCAAAGTGCTCTACTACAACACAGGACTTGAGCTGACGCCGCGAGAGATCTGGGACGTTGCTGAGCGATGCAACATGATGGAGCGTCTCTTTAACCTTCGCGAGGGATTAACAAGAGACGACCTCAAAAAGGGTGACATGCTCAATCACCGCTACTTTGATGAGCCCTTACGAAGGGGTGCGGTCGATGTCGTGGGCACGGTCATCGATCGGGAAAAATTCAAGAAGATGGTTGATGAATTCTATGAATACAAGGGCCTGGACAAAAATGGCGTTCCAAAGCCAGAAACGCTCAAAAGGCTTGGCGTGGACAAAGAACCATCTCATCTGCTGTAAAAGAGACGAATGGAATGAATGGTAACGAATCACGCGAATATCGTTCTGTGGTTCATTCGTGAAATTCGTTCTCATTCGATTTATTCGTGATAATGAAAGGAGAGAATTGATGGAACCCATGGGTAAAGTACTCGCAATCACTCCCGAAAAGTGCACCGGGTGCAGGCTGTGCGAGCTCGTCTGCTCGGTCTACCATGATGGCGTATCCAATGCCTCACGAAGCCGGATAAAGGTGATGAAATGGGAGTCGGAAGGACTTTATATTCCAATGTCCTGCCAACAATGTCAGGATGCTCCATGCATGATCGTGTGTCCTGTGAAGGCTATTTCCCGTGATGAAAAACTCAGCCGGGTTATGGTGGATCACGATATATGCATCGGATGCCGTTCCTGCGTCACGGTCTGTCCCTTCGGTGCAATGGCTTTTAACGTCATAGATCGAAAGAATTTTAAGTGCGATCTTTGTGATGGAGATCCGCAGTGCGTTCGTTTCTGCGAAGTAAAAGCCGTCGAATATGTGGACGCGGACCGGGTGAGCATCTCCAAAAAGAAGGCCGCCGCCGAGAAAATCTCCGTTGCCCAAAGACAGGCGGTTGCACTGGAGTCAGAATCACACTAAAATTAAAATGGAATAGGTTGTTATTGTGAAGACCCGCACTTGATGCGGAGACGCGGTATTCCTATGAGGTTGCTTCACTTCCTGCCTACCGGCAGGCAGGCGTTCGCGATGACACTTTATCATTCATAAAAAGGGGCTGGTTTCGCAGCGCTTTTTTTATTTGTCCGACCTCTCTCCGAGTCATTTTGCAGTGGCGGGGTTGAAGTAGTTGCGCGTGGCCGCAACCACCTGAGGTGCTAAAATAATCAGTGCGATCAGATTCGGAAAGATCTGGAGACCGTTCATGGTGTCCGCATAGTCCCAGACCGTTTTGACTTCGGTGATGGCACCTACGAAGATCAACCCACAATAAATCCAGGCATAGACTTTCAGGACATTGGACCGAAAGATATATCCGAAGCAGACCTCGCCGTAATAGGACCATCCGACCAGGTTCGAGTAGCCGAACAGGAAAGAACTCACCGCCACCATCCAGCCTCCGACCACGGGAATACTGGTGTTGAACGCGGAAGCAACGAGAGCGGTGCTCATCACACCGCTTGTCCATTTTCCTGTGATCGTAACCACGAGCGCCGTCATCGTGCAGGTGACGAAGGTGATGATAAAGACATCCACGGTGGCGATAAGGCCTTGGCGTACAGGGTCTCTGCTCCGGGCGACTGCGTATGCCATCCCTGCGGTCCCGAGTCCCGCCTCATTGGCATAGAGTCCCCGGGCTGCGCCGAGGCGCGCAGCGAGAAGTACCGAGGCACCGCCGAATCCGCCAATCATGGCTGTCGGAGTAAAGGCGCTCTTCAGGATCAAGGCGACCGTCTGCGGAAGCAATTGAATATGTGTAAAAACAACGTAAAGAGAGCCGCCCACATAAAGAAAAACTTTCAGCGGTACCAGTTTTTCCGCAAAACGGGCGATGCTTTTGATCCCTCCGATGACAACCAGCCAGGTGCCGATCGTGACGCCGACCCCTGTGAGCCATTTTGGGATGTGAAATTCGCTGTGTAGCACCAGTGCCATCGAATTGGTTTGGGCCAAAGGACCCGTCGTCATGGCGGCCATTCCAGCAAGGAAAGCGAATATCCAGGCGAGTACCGGCGAGCGGAGCCCGTTTCTCAGGTAGTACATCGGGCCTCCGGCCACGCTGCCGCCCTTCAGCTGCTCACGGAATTTCAGCCCCAGTACAGCCTCGCTGTATTTCGTTGCCATGGCAAAGAGGCCGCTCGCCCACATCCAGAAGACGGCGCCCGGCCCGCCAATAGCAATGGCAGTGGCTACGCCGGCAATGTTGCCGTTTCCGATCGCTCCGGCAAGCATCGTCATCATCGACTGCCAAGGCGATATGATCCCCGGGGGCACAGAAGCTTCTGCCCGTGGTCGGACCGGAACAGCCGTCCCCTGTGCGGCGAACCGCCAGCCCAATCCGAAGTGACGGAGGTGAGTAAACTTCAACCTCGAGGAAAGATAGATGCCGGTTCCCATCAGCAGGGCAACCGTAACAGGACCCCAAACGAAGGCTGCTGCTTGTGCCCAGAATTCGCTCATGCGATTGGCCTTAGGCTCTTCACAAGCTCGTCGCCTAACGCACGGCATTTCTTCTTCGCTTCATCACCAATGGGACGTTGACTTCCGATCGTTTCGCCCACTTGCTTGAAGAAGCGCTGAGCAAGAGATTCAAAGGGCTGTTTCACTTTTCCACCACCCCCACAGGAGAAGAAAAGAACCGCAGGTTTCCCTTTGACGGGCTTGCCCGATTGATCCCATAAGTAAAGATCATCGAAAAAACTCTTCACCGTTCCTGCAACGTATGAGAAATAATCAGGGGTCCCGATCGCAATCCCATCGGCGGACAAAAATTCTTCGGGGGTGACGCGCCGCTCATTTGTATTAATAAGGTTGACTTCAGCCCCAGCCTCCCGAACCCCCTCCGCAAGTGCTTCTGCAAGCATCTTCGTATTCCCATACTGCTGGCTGTGATAAATCACAATAATCTTTCCCATGGTCTTCCTCCTTTACGTTCCAAGAAAGAAATATACGCGCGCTCCTTGAGCTTTCAGCTTTGACCTTTGAACCTTCAGCTTCACTTTTCCCTGCCCGCCGAAGCCTCAGCGTAGGCAGGATGACCCGATGACTTATTGACCAAATCAATGCCCAACTTTTAGTTTTTCTTCTTCATCACCCTTCCTTCATCCAGGCGACCAATCTTTTCTCTATACAGTGCAGATTCTACATTAAATTCAACCCACAGCCAACATCAAATTTAATGCATAATTTTTGGATTGTTCATTCACCATGTTCGAGGTTTAATATCCAGGAGGAGATGCGGCAGTGGTTACCTTTAAAATCTGTTATTCCAACCGAAATATCGAGGTGTTTATTTTACGATCTTCGGTCTAAAAATGCTGGACTTTCAGATTTCCTTGCTGTTATTGTATTAACCCATGGACAAAAAGTTGAAGCCATGTTTTAAGGTTAGTGTCATTATCTTTATTTTCCTAATCGTTTCATGCTCCGGCTTATTCTCATTCGCAAATAACAAAGAGGAAAGCAATCATTCGTCCAACCCAACCCCCTTTCTCGAAGAGTTCATCATCCGCAATGTCGCGCAGATAGGGGAATCCGAGCAGTTGATCTTTGCAATCAACACGGACTCCTCATCATTTCACGTGACGATTCATACTCTCGAAAAAAAGAGCGACGCCTGGCACCCCGTATTGCCCGCATTCACCGGATCAATCGGAGAGAAAGGCTTCGCACCGATTGGCGAGAAAAGAGAAGGAGATGGTAAAACGCCGAGCGGCATCTTCCGTCTTGGTACCGCTTTCGGCTATGACGCCTCGGTTGAAAGCAAAATGCCTTACCGACAGACCACAGATGATGACTTCTGGGTGGACGATGTTAATTCAGAAGACTACAACAAATGGGTCAAGGGTAAACCCGCCGCAGTCTCCCGGGAAAATATGAAAAGAGACGATGACCAGTACAGGTATGGAGTAGTGATCGAATATAATACGAACCCCATTGTGAAGGGAAACGGGAGCGCGATCTTTTTGCACGTTTGGAAACCCGGGGAACCGACTTCCGGCTGCGTGTCGATGTCCGAGGAGATGGTCTTAAGAATCCTCGGATGGCTCGATCCGGCCGGGAAACCCTTAATCATCATGGGCGCACAGTCCGAGCTTGCGGCGATGAGCCTTGCATCCAGAGCAGGGGGCGAAGAAAAAGGCGAGGCATCCGCACGTAAGATTGATCTGGTCGATATAAAGGAAGTCAACCCACGCATTACTATTGATATGAAGTATGCGACAGAAGATAATTTCACGAAGAAAAGGCTTTACGATTCGAACACCTGCTTCTTGAGGAGGTCTACCGCCATCAAACTGGACGCCGTTCAGAAAGAGCTTGAGAGAATGAATCTCGGATTAAAAGTATGGGATTGTTACAGACCGCTGGCTGTCCAGCAGGCTCTCTGGGCGATTCTTCCCGATGAGCGATATGTAGCCAATCCAAAAGCTGGCTCGCGTCACAACCGAGCATGTTCAGTGGACGTAACACTGATTGATTCCAAAGGGAAGGAGCTTCCGATGCCGACAGGGTTCGATGATTTCAGTCCGAGGGCGTATCACCATTATCAAGACCTTCCGGATGAGGCGATCAGAAACCGGGAGCTTCTCAAAAGCCTGATGGAGAAGGCCGGGTTCATTCCTCTACCCGACGAATGGTGGCATTATGATGATGAAAAGTGGGTTCAATATGACATCATGGATGTATCCTTCGAAGACCTCCTAAAACAGTTCCATCTCAATCCATAGAACGGAAATCCCGCATATATCTCAGCTTATTGGGCCTACCTTTTTTGACGATCAATGCTTATATTTATGGGGAGAAAGGAGCTTACTATGGACACCAATCCTATGACAATCAAAAATTTGATTTCAGACCTTTCGAGTAGAGATGATTTTACCCGGGTAAAGGCCCGGCGAGAACTTCTTGAGGCGGGAAAGCCGGCTTACTCTTCACTGCTTCAGGCTTTAAATAATCGAAACTGTTTGGTAAGGTGGGAGGCGGTCAATATTCTTGGCGCAACCGGAGACCCTGAAGTAGCGCCCGCATTAGTAGGTGCTCTCGAAGACCGTGAGTTTGAGGTCCGCTGGGTAGCAGCGGAGGCATTGATCCGAATGGGTGAAGAAGGATTGAAAACCCTGTTTCAGGCGCTCATCGAACATGCAGACTCGGCTTTCCTCCGGGAAGGTGCGCATCATGTATTTCACAAATTATCGCAAGGGAGCCTAAATGGCCAGCTAAAGGTCTTTTTGGCCCCGATATTGACTGCGCTGGAAAGCCATAGGCCGGCATTTGACATCCCACCGGTAGCCCTCCATTCCATAGAAACAATGGATGAGGCTCTAAGGGCCGCTCGGGAAGTAGATCGCTCTCATCCCCTGTATTCGATGCTTGCCGTGCCGGCCGGGATGAGTCCGGACCTGAAGGCACGTAAACGGTCTCAGAGGTATGTGAAGAGTTTACAGAAGGAACAGCGGCCTGCTGATCAGGATCTTGCAAGAACATAAGGGGAAGCGTCGTTCACGATTCGTACTTCACCCTCCAGCAAGCATCACGAGAAGGTGAATATCGTCCCCGTCTTTAACAGGCCGAGCAAGCTCGTTGGGGTAGGCGCTTGTGTGGTTCACAAAAATTTCTATGACATTCAGAAGCTTATCTTTCTTCGCGAAAAGGGCTTTCTCCATTGTGGGAAATTGTCGGGCGAGATGGCTCAGGCATTGGCCCACGGTTTTTCCTTCTACCGGCACTACCTCTAGGCCATTGGTAAACTGCCGGTGCGTCGCATGGATGTGTACATTGACAGGCATGTTTTAGTCCTCTTGTTCTCTGCTTTCCGCTAGCGACGTGCAGAAAGAACCGCAATGATCACCATCTGGATTTTTCTTAATTATAAATTCAGTGAAAGTAATGTTCAATCCGTCACTCCTTCCGATTCCCAAACCTGAACCCTCTATTTTGATTTCAACAAGGTATGGGCGACCACCATCCTTTGAATTTGATTGGTCCCTTCAAAAATCTGGATGACCTTCGCATCGCGCATCATCCTTTCAACGGGATGTCTCTGGGTGAGACCCTGCCATTGCAACATCTGTACGGCGTCGGTGGTTACCTTCATGGCCACATCCGAAGCAAAATACTTCGACATGGCGGAGAACACCTGAACCGGGGTGCCCTTGGCTTTTTCATCCATCATGTTCGCCGCCTTATAGACAAGGGCTCTCGCTGCTTCGATTTGGGTCGCCATGTCTGCCAACGTGCATTGAATACCGGAAGCCCCGCCTCTTTCTTTCGCCCATCCCTTCTCCCGAGCTAAACGAACGACATAATCCAAAGCTCCCTGCGCCAAACCGACGGCCTGGGCACCGATGGCAGGTCTTGAACGATTGAGCGTTCGCATCATCTGCCACCATCCTGCCCCTTCGTCACCGATCCGCTGATTGACGGGGACTTTCACATCTTCTAAAATAACCTCGGTGGTGTTGGAGCCCCGAATCCCCATCTTCTCTTCCACTTTTCCGACAGAAAGGCCAGGAGTTCCCTTTTCAATGACGAAGCCTGATATCCCTTCCATCTTGACGCCCGGATTGCTCACAGCAAAGACGGTATAGTAATGAGCGACCCCACCATTCGTGATAAAACATTTCCTTCCGTTCAGAAGATAATGGTCGCCCTTCAGAATGGCTTTCGTTCGAACGGAGGCAGAATCAGAACCTGCGTCAGGCTCAGTCACACAAAAAGCGATCAGGGCTTTCTCTCTAACGATCCTCGTCAGGAAATTCTCTTTCAACTCCTGTGTTCCCCCCAAGGCAAGCGGCATCGTCCCAACCGCTTGAACGATGACGAGGAGTGCAGAGGAAGCACAGTAATTCGCGATCTCCTCAGCGATCAAACAAAAGGAGGTGATGTCCGCATCCATTCCTCCATATTCTTTGGGAATGAGAAGGGTTAAAAAACCATGTTTCGAATACTCTTCGACAAGATCCCACGCGAATTCACCCGTCTCATCGATCTCTGCCGCCCGGGGCGCCACCACACGCTTGGCAACTTCGCTTGCCTTCTTCCTCCAGCCTTCCCTCACCTGCTCGATAGCTTCCATCGGTTCAAACTCCTTATCCGGCCCCTGATTTCACCCCTCACCCTTTCCCTCTCCCCGGCGGAGACAGGGAGGGAGGGGATCAAATTTCCTAAATCAACAAGATGGCTTCTCCGTTTGAGTTTTGGATTTTGTCATTTGAATTTGTTTCGAGTTTTGTGTTTCGGATTTCGGATTTTCTCCCCTGGGGAGATTACATATTCCAGCCACCGGAGACTTCCACCATGGCGCCGGTCACAAAGCTCGCCTCATCCGAAGCTAAGAAAGCCACCACGTTGGCCACCTCTTCAGGTTGCCCCACCCTTTTAAAAGGAGTATTTTCAATAATCATGTTTCTGTATTTCTCGGCCATCTTGGATACCGTGGGGGTCCAGATAAAACCCGGTAAGACGGCGTTGACGTTGATCTGATACCGCCCCAGTTCCCTGGCCACGCTCTTGGTCAGACCGATGATTCCCGCTTTCGCAGTACTGTAACTGATCTCTGATACCGCTCCCCTCGTTCCCCAGACTGAGGAGAGATTGATTACCTTTCCATAACCATTCTCGATCATGTGAGGAGCCACGGTCTGGATGCAGCTCAGGGTCCCCTTCAAATGGACGCCTAACACGGCGTCCCAATCTTCTTCTCTCACTTTCAAAAGACTACCCGGTCGGTCAAAGCCAGCATTGTTTATCAGAATATCAATCCTCTTCCACGCGCCCAATACGTCGCTCACCACTTTGTGAACCTGTTTTTGATTTGCAACGTCGATGGGAATAAAAAGAGCCTCTCTGCCGAGGGCCTCCACCTCTTTTGCGGTCTGAGCCCCGGTGCCAGGGTTCATCTCGGCAACGACCACATCTGCGCCTTCCTGAGCTAGCTTCAGCGCGATGCTTCGGCCGATTCCCTGTCCTGCTCCGGTGACAATGGCTTTCTTGTCCATTAGTCTCATGATTCACCTTAGAAGATTAATTGGTGGTTGAAAATTTCAAAAATTCTAACAGATGGGTCTATGGCCGTCAATGATTTAATACTTCTTTAATACTTCTTCGTTCAGCCAAGTTCTGTTGCCCATGGCCCGGTCAAATCCCTTCCGAGACTTCATAAGACCCACATTGAAGCAATCAGGGTTGCCCCCCATGATTTTGAAATCCCAGTATACCGTTAAAACGAATCCAGCAGTCCCCCAAAAGGTTGGGCCGATGAAGCCTCTTCAGGGACCCACCCGGTCGGGCAACAATAGAAGCGAAAAGAGCAACCCCAGATGCTGAAACGAGTTCAGCATGACATGACCGCTTGCTTTTGGTCTTCTTGTCATCCCGAACCAGGTTTCGGGATCCCAATTTAGGGTCCAGAGAATAAATGTTTTAAAGCCTGCCCTGTAGGCAAGGTTTCTATCGATATGAAGAAATTTGGCAGGAGAAAAGATGAATTGGGGAGGCCAAAGGCGCCTCCCCTGTAAATCAATTATCTTTCCAGGTTGGTTTGCGTTTGTCTAAGAATGCCTTCAGCCCTTCGATTGCATCGTTGGTCTTCATCAAACGATCCAGGTAGATTTTTTCAATGGCCTTTAGCCCTTGGTCCACATCATCATTGAGGCCGGCGAGGGCGGCCTCCTTGGTCAACTTCAATACGATCCCACTCAACTTCTTAAACTTCTCGATAAATCCTTTCGCTTCCTCAGCGAGCGAAGCCTCGGGAACAACCTTATTGACCAATCCCAATGCTAACGCTTCCTGTGCATTGATCACGTCTCCGGATAGAATTAGCTCCATCGCTTTCTTTCTACCTATCATCCTCGGAAAGACGAGAGCGGCAATGGGCGGAAAAACCCCCACCTGGATTTCCGGCTGTCCAAACTTTGCCTTCTCTGAGGCAATCACCATATCACAGTAAAGGGCCAATTCGCATCCCCCTCCCAGGGCTGAACCATTCACCACGGCAATAGAAGGAACCTTCAAAGCATCCATCAACCGGAATATTTTATGAAAGACTTCGATCATCTTATAAACCAAGTCGCCAAGGTGCTCTCCGACATCCACCCCCGCGGAGAATGCCTTTCCCGCTGCCTGGATGACGAGTAGTTTGAGAGACTTCTCATTCTTCAACGTTTCAAGGTAGGAATCGATCTCTTCCATCATCTCGATGTTGAGGACGTTCAGGGGAGCCCGGTTCAACGTAAGCGTTGCCACGCCCTCTTTCAATTCGGTCTGAATATGCTTAAACGCCATCTCCCTCACCTCCTTTTAAAAAAGATGCCCTTTGGGCAATCAATTATTTTTGACCCAAAGGGCATCTCCGTTGCAGATCATCCGCTTCTTACTTCTTCTGAGGTTTCCCCAAGACTTCCTCAAAGAATTTTTCATCTACGAGTTTGCCCTCGGCGATGTTCTGGCGGTACTTGATGAAATCAATTGTATCCACACCGGTAATCTTCTTGCTATTGAAAGCGCCAAAACCGAGGTAGGCTTCTCCCATCATGTTGGCGGCTAACCAATGCCTGTTCGGGTTCTTTGTCTGATCCCAGAAGAATTTCTTCTTGTTCCGAATACCGTCGATCGACATCATCAGACAGCCGGGGAAGAGATTGGCAAATGTCCAGCAAATCTTCTCCACTTCCGCATCGAGAAGGGCAAAGTCAAATTCGTTGTTTTTGAGCTTGCCGTTCACCAGGTCGCGTGCCTGCTTGAATTCGTCGCCCTTCTTGTACTCGCCATAAACCAGATCACCGTCTTGAACATAGGAATCGGTAATGATTTGCGGGTTGCGCAGCCATTTGCCTTTGTCATCCTTGAGAACGGGAACGCATTTAGTAATGAGGCCTTTGCGCCACATCTTATATGCGGACCACATCTCGCAGCTGATGCAGCTCCACATGGCGTCTTCAATGGTCAGGTACCATGGCAGAAAATCCGAAGCGCCTCCTACGGGAGCGGATCCATGTCGTGGACCGGCCTGGCCGAAGATCGCGAGGTCGGAAGCGATCGTCAGGTCACAGGCCGTCCCGATTTCCTGTCCTCCGGCCACCCTCATTCCGTTCACCCTGCAGATGACCGGTTTTTTGCACATCAGGATGGAATCCACCATGTTGTTGAAAAGCTCCATATAAGCGCCGTACTCTTCAGGACGCATGCTGTAATACTCTGAATACTCTTTGGTGTTCCCGCCAGTGCAGAACGCATTCGGGCCCGTGCCCGTGAATACGACCGTAACGATCGAACGGTCTGTCGAAGCATTCTCCATCCCGGCGATCACACCCTTGACCATCTCTGTGGTGTAGGAATTATACTGAGCGGGGTTATTGAGTCTGATCCAGACATTGTAGAGGCCGGGTATCACATTCCCCTTTGGATCTTTCAAAGGCCTCTTGTCATAGACCGTGCAAGGGGCTTCGGTTCCCCAGTGTTCTGAGCCATACCGGCTATGATCTTTTATTCCGTGTTCCCGTGGCATCCACTCTATTGCCATAAATATTCCTCCTCTCTATTTTGATTTTATTCATTGAAACCTAAAAATCAGGGGTCAGTACGATTCTCTTTGCTGGAGACCCGGCTTTGTGAACTTCATCATAGACGGATGCAATTTTACTCATGGGTCTCGTCTCAACAAAGGGTGCAATATCAATCTTCTTGGAAAGGACCATATCCAGCACAATAGGATAATATTCTGGCAGGCATCCCCATGTCCCGATCATCTCCGCGTCAAAGGCCATGAGCCTGGAGACGCTATACTCATTCTTCCCCATCCCGAACCCGATGAGAATCAATTTCCCGGTGAAAGAGAGGAGTTCCAGGGCGAGATCCTGACCTGCCTTTGTTCCGCTCACTTCAAAAATCTTCCAGCCAAAACCAGCCTCCAAACCGTTCTTCTTGCAGATGTCTCGAAATTCGTTCCGGATATCTTTGATCTGCTTATCCTGCGTACTGATGATAAAATCAGCACCGTATTTGAGTGCCCTTTGTAATTTCTCCGGATTTCTGGCGATGCCTATCACAGCCTTTGCACCCAGAGCCTTCGCTGTCTGAGCCATATAAACACCCACTCCTCCGGTCACTCCAACGATGATCACACGATCTCCGGGCTGCAGGTCTGCTCTCTGGGCCGCTTGATAAGGGGTTGTGACGGCATCGGCTACTACCGCCAGGTGCTCCAAAGGAATACTACCACGATTCCTCACTTCACAGAGATCAATAGAAGGGACAGGAATATGGGTTGAATTTCCTCCATAGATTCCTATGCTGTTTCCGGGCATCTTCTGAGCTAAGCACCGATTTCCACGACCCGTTTTGCAAAGCAGACACTGACGGCAGGGCATCACGGAAGGGATAATGACTTCCTTGCCGATCCACTTCTCATCTCCTGCGACGACCGTTCCGCTAATCTCATGCCCCAGGGTTAGGGGAGGTTTTGATACAGTAGGGACACCATCGTAAAAATATCCCAGATCGGTATGGCAAACACCGCATCCCGCCACCTTGACTAACACCTCTCCAGGACCCAGGGTTGGAACGGGAATGGAAGCTTTTGCTAACTTTCCTGGTGTCACCTCTCCTGTTTCCTTGTTCTTGGCTGTGGGTTGAACCATTTGCCAAGTCTCAATCTTATCAGGTATTGTCGCCATTTCATTCACCCCTTTCTGATAAAAGTTCGAAATTCCAATATCGAAATCCTACCTTGTTAAACACTAAGCTCTAAATTCTAAACAATTCAATGAAACTCAAAACGTACTTTTGATTTCGTGAAGCGACGCGGTTTGAGTTCTGTACATTGAACATTTCAGTTTACCCGCCCTGTTAAGTACAGAATCAGTTATTCCTGGTTCAATTTTCCTAACTCGTCCAAAAAGTGAGATCATCGTTCTTAGCAGAATTACTTAACAGGGTAAAAGTTTAGGATTTCGAGTTAGGATTTAACACTTTTGTTCCAATTTCGGATTTCGCGCTTCGTGTCTTACCTGCATCCCCCCTTTCCAAACAAATTTCAACTTGTAAATTTCGGATTGCGCCTGCCTGCCGGCAGGCAGGGATTGAAAATGAATCTGCAATCTGAAATTGAAATGAGGTTTAAGTCATTCCGAGCCCGCCGTCCACACACAAGACCTGACCCGTAATATAAGCTGCATCATCTGAGGCTAAGAAGACGAAGGTCGGGGCTACCTCTTCCGGCTCAGCAAATCGACCCAGTAAGATCCTGCCCGTATAAATCCCCATCAGCTTCGGATCTGATTTCACCTTTTCAAACATCTCGGTGCTAACATACCCCGGCTGCACGACATTCACCGTAATCCCGAAACCGGCCAGCTCTCGCGCAGCAGACTTGGTCAGAGCAACAATTCCTCCCTTTGCAGAACTATAATTGATCTGTCCTTTTGTTCCCCATAATCCAGCCGAGGAGGTCACGTTGATAATTCTTCCATATTTTTTTTCCATCATAAACTTTGATGCTGCCTGAATGCACAGGAACGGACCTTTGAGATGAATGTCAACCACCTCGTTCCACTGCTCCTCCGTCATCTTGAAAAGCATATTGGGTTTTGAAACTCCTGCATTGTTAACCAGGATGTCAATTTTCCCGAAGCTGTCGATAGCTGTTTGGATGATCCTGTCTGCATCGGACTTCACTGCAACATTTCCTTTTACCGCTATCCCTTTCCTGCCTACTTTTTTAATCATTTCAACAACTTCTTGTGCCGGCTGATCTTTACTCGCATAATTCACAACAACATCAGCCCCTTCCTTGGCAAAGGCGACGCAAATCCCTCTACCGATCCCTCTTCCTCCACCCGTAACAACCGCAACCCTACCTTCTAGCCTGCCCATTTGAGGACCTCCTTCTACACACCTTTTCAAAAGACCGGAGAATAATTTGTGAATATATTCTCATGATCAAGCAAAAAAATACTACATTTTCATTTTAAATACAAGAACAATTTTAACTTGCTTTATATCTTCTTCAATTACAGGGACTTACAGCCAACGTTTCCTTCTCCTGTAGTGCTAAATAATTAGGACCTCTACAAGAGGACACTGCCATATGAGCGGAGTATTTTGTAAAGGAAGATATCATTGGAAAAAAAATGGCCTAAAGTGGAGTTTCAGAAGTGACTAAAAAGGAATCAATCGAATAGAAAGTCAATCAATCTTCAGTTCCAAGTTGATCATCTCCCCTCCTCTTGTAAAACCCATGGCACGGAAGAATTTGAGGAGATCCCAGTCGCTCCAATTAACCAACGTGTAGACGACGCTCACACCGATCGACTTCAGATTTTTGACAAACTCTTGACTCAATTTTCTCGCCACACCCCGATGCTGATAATCGGGATCGACCCCGATGGTGCTGATCCATCCCACCGTTTCCGGGATGCCGAACTCCCAACCACTCACCTCGCCGACGATAAAACCGATGACCTTTCCCTCAATTTCAGCGACGAGGCCTGAAAGCGGATACCGGGGATTGGGGAGCTCGATTTTCTTTCTCCAAAAATCTCGCCTGACCTTTCCTAAGACCTTCCGATCGATTTCGACGATCGCGTCCAGATCCGAAATGGTCAGAGGTCGCATCCTTATTTCAGATAAAAAATCCCCTTCCATCGGCTCCCTTCCCCTTTATTCACACCCTACTCAATCATGGCGATCACTGCCTCTGCCTCGACCTCCTGACCCGGGGCCACACAAATCTCCTTCACCGTTCCAGTGACCGGGGCCACCACAGGCATCTCCATTTTCATCGCCTCTAATACGGCGACCTGATCATCCTCCTTAATCTTGTCCCCCACCTTCACTGAAACCGAAACGATCTTACCTACCATCGGTACAGTCACTGGTGTTCCCATGCCATTCTCCTCCTTCTCCAAAACAAATTTTTATTTCAGACCTAATGCGTTCCTCGCAATGATCATCTTCTGAATGTTCGATGTCCCTTCCACGATCTGATAGGATTTGGCATCTCGATAGAATCTCTCCACAGGATATTCCGTTGAGAACCCATAAGACCCGAAAATCTTAACGGCTTGATTGGCCGCTCTCACGGCAACCTCTGCAGCGTAATATTTTGCGCAGGAGACCTCAATCGTATTTCGCTGTCCGAGGTCTCTGTTACAAGCAGCCCGATGAACCAGAAGCCGGGCAGCGTGTTCTTCCACATACATCTCTGCAATTTGCTCTTGTACCATCTGGAAATTAGCGATGGGCTGGCCGAACTGCTCCCGCTCATTTGCATACCGGACCGAATGTTCGAGACAAGCCCTTGCCACTCCAACGGCCCGCGACGCCGAGGAGAGCCGGGTATTGTCCAGCATGGCCATGCAGATTTTAAACCCGTCTCCCTTTTGACCAACCAGACAGTCTTTCGGCACCTTGACGTCTTCGAAAACGATCTCTCCTGTGGGAGCACAGAAAAGCCCTAACTTCGAATCAATCGCTTTTTGGGTGACCCCTGGAAGATGCATGTCTACAATAAAAGCTGACATACCGCGATGCTTCGCCGCCTTATCCGTATAGACATAAACAATGCCAAGGTCGGACACGGGCACCCCGGAAATCCACATCTTGGTGCCGTTCAGGACGAACCCTCCTTCCGTCTCCACTGCGGTCGATTTCATCGACGCCACATCAGACCCGGTATTGGGCTCCGTGATGGCAAAACAGCCAAGCAGGTCGGCGTTGATCAATTTCGGAATCCATCGTTCCCGCTGTTGCTCCGTCCCGAAATTAAGAAGGACGGATTGAATCGAATTCATCTGAAGGTTGAAGGGAAGTCCCCACGAAGGCGAAATCCTTGCGATCTCCTCGGTCATCACCGAGGCCGCGAGATAACCGCTTTCATTTCCACCATATTTTTCGGGTGCAATACATCCAAAAAAACCAAGTCTGGCCATCTCTTTAACAATTTCCCGACGGAAGCGATGTTCTTTTTCATCTTCCTCCATGGTGGGAGCGATCTTCTTCTCTGCAAAATTCTTAGCCATCTCTCGCATTGCTTCTTGCTCTTCAGTCAATTTAAAATCCATAAAATCTCCTCCTCCCGGTTAGATTGTGCAATTTATAACAAAGGCCTTCTCTTTTGTCAAGATTTTTTTACTCGGACATTTGTAAACGTAACCAATTGATTTTTCTGGATTATCAATAAAATCACAGAAGCACCAGATCAACGATCTTGACAATACCAAACAAATGGGCAATAAAAAAGCAATGAGAATAATGGGTTTGGACATCGGCACCCGTACCATCGGAATAGCGATTAGCGATGAACTGGGAATAACAGCACAGGGGCTCAAAACTCTCAGAAGGAAATCGATGGAAGAAGATTTCAAAGAAATTGCTGCAATCATTCGCCAATTTGAAATTGAGAAAATCATCGTTGGCCTTCCTCAGAACATGGACGGCACTTTAGGCATACAGGCAGAGAAAGTCCTCAACTGGATGGAAGCCCTGAAGGATAGAGTTGAAATTCCAATAGCCACCTGGGATGAACGCCTTTCAACAGTTGGAGCCTCCAGGGTTTTACTGGAAGCGGATCTCTCCCGAAGAAAAAGGAAAAATGTCATAGATAAGCTGGCTGCTGTCCTCATTCTCCAGGGATACCTGGACCAGAGCAGGAGAAAAAATGATGAGACTGCCTCCCAGTAGTAAACTCCTCCTCTGCTTAGGGCTTCTCCTTCTCTTTCTTTTCTTTGCCCTCTTCTGGTTCCTCTTTGTCCCTGCGTCTGGAACAACCTTGACCAAGACCGTTTTCATCAAGAAGGGAAGTCCTCTCAAGAGGGTTTCAGAGGTGCTGGAGCAGGAAGGTATTATCAGAAATAGACATTTTTTCGTTCTCCTCACCGCGATTCTCGGGAAAAAAACAAAAATTAGAGCAGGAGAATATGATTTCCATACCCAAATGCTTCCCCTCGAGGTACTGGATGCTTTGGTGAGAGGCCAGGCGAAGCAGCACCTCGTGACCATTCCCGAGGGGTACACTCTTTCCCAGATCGCCCAGCTCTTGGAAGATTTGAATCTTGTTGAGAAGAAAGGTTTCTTTCAAAAGGCATCCTCCCCTGCTTTCATCAATGTCCTCGGCCTCTCTGAATTAGCAGGAACGACCCTGGAAGGGTACCTCTTCCCCGACACCTATCATGTGTTCAGGGAGATGGACCCGGAAGAAGTGATCCAGATGATGGTCCATCAGTTTAAAAAAGTATTCGGACCGGACCTGGTTCATCGGGCATCTGAATTGGGCATCTCCGAGAAGGAAGCCGTCATCCTAGCTTCCATCATTGAAAAAGAAACCTCCCTCCCTGAAGAGAAACCTCTTATCTCTGCCGTTTTCCACAATCGCTTGAAAAGAAATATTCCCCTCCAAAGTGATCCCACCGTAATCTATGGAATTAGAAATTTTGATGGAAATCTGACCAAAAAACATCTGCTCAGGGAAACTCCTTACAACACCTACCTCATCGTCGGGCTTCCGCCCACTCCCATCTGTAACCCCGGCAAGGAATCCCTTCTGGCAGCCCTCCACCCTGCTCCCGTTCCATACCTCTATTTCGTTTCCAGAAACGATGGGTCCCACCATTTCTCCTCGGAAATCGACGAGCACAATCGTGCGGTTTGGAAATATCAAAAAAATCAGAGAAAAAATAACTTGACAAAAAAATGAAGTCTCATTTATGTTTAAAGATTGTCACCCGACAAAAAAATTCTCTAACTCTTCCTTCCTCCTTGTAGGGGGAAACGGCGGAAGTAAAGGGAAAAGGGAGGTTTCTGATGAAAGATGTAGCAGTCATTGGTGTGGGCCAGAGCAGCTTTGTCAGAGGTTATGAGGGATCGATCCGGGAACTGGCCTTCGAGGCCTTCAGGGAAGCCATGCAAGACGCTGGGATCACCCAGAAAGAAGTCGGTGCATCTATCTTTTGCTCGGCACCTGAATATGATAAACAGCGTTCACCGGCGGGCGTCCTCGCAGAATACCTAGGTCTTATTCCTCAGCCGACACTTTACGTGGAGACCGTTTGCTCTTCCAGCAGCAGTGGTGTAAAAGTCGGATATAGCATGATTAAGTCCGGCCTCCATGATGTCGTGGTGGTCCTCGGATTCCAGAAGATGTCCGAGATCACCTCTGCGGAGTCCCAGGAAAGGATGGGAAGAGGTGCTGACATCCAGTGGGAGGCACCCTTCGGAACCATGATGCCTGCCTATTACGCCCTCTATGCCCAGGCCTACATGGCGAAACATGGTCTCACTCACGATGACCTCATGAAGGTCAGAATTAAGGCATCTACTTACGGTGTGGTCAACGAAAGGGCGGTCTATCGGAAAGCAGTAAAGCCAGAAGACTTTAAGCAAGGCGATCCCGAAGCGAAAATGGCAGGGCCTGTCGCCTGGCCGCTCAGGGTAGGCGACTGTTGTGCAAACGCGGATGGAAGCTCCTGTATCATCCTCGCGAGTGCAGAAAAAGCAAAGGCCCTCTCTAAAAAAGCCGTTTGGATCGTCGGAATCGGGGCGGCTTCAGAGGCAGTCAACATGGCAGCAAGACCCGATTTCACAAAAGGTCTGAGCGTTGGCTATGCAGCGGCCGCTCAAGCGTACAAGATGGCTGGAATCACCGCGAAAGAGGTCAAGGTTGCAGAGGTGCACGACTGCTTTACGATCGCAGAGATCATGGCGTATGAGGGTCTTGGTTTCGCGCCGATGGGTGAGGGAAAGCAGCTCATTCGCGAGAAAGCAACTTATAAAGAAGGTAAAATCCCTGTGAATGTCGATGGCGGGCTCCTTTCGAAAGGCCATCCCATCGGGGCGACCGGCGGGTCCCAGATTCGAACGATTGTTCTGCAGCTTCGGGGTGAGGCGGGTGCCATGCAGATACCGGGTGAGCCGAACATCGGCCTAGTCCACAATGTCGGTGGTGTGGGACTTTACGGAAACGTTACAATCTTCAGCAGAGGATGAAGAATCATTGTAAATTTAACAATGATCAGTTAGCAATTCTCAATGAAAAGCGAGAAAGACGGAGGAGCTCATCCAATCGAAAAAGACATCCTGTCTTCACCATTGCTAATTGATAACTGCTCATTGCTCATTCTGCATTGATTATTTTCAGGAGGTGAGATATGGGTTTCGAGAAATTCGGGAGGAAAAGTTTTACCGCTGTAACCAAGACGGCAAAGTTTGTTGATCTGCTCGCAGAAGGGAAGGTTGAGGGAACCGCTTGTAAAGATTGTGGCAGCAAGTTTTTTCCTCCGAGGGCGGACTGTGCAAAATGTTTCTCAAAAAACATGGACTGGTTCGAGATGCCGAAGAAGGGCAAGCTGGAAACATTTACCACCGCTCATTATGCACCGTTTGGCTTCGAGGGGGATCCTCCCTATACGATGGGTGTAGTAGACTTTGGCGGCGGCCAGAAGTTGTTCGCCCGGTTAGCAAAGGATATGAAACCTGAAGAGGTAAAGGTGGGTATGGATGTGACCATCAGACCCCTCAAATACGACGATGGTCAGCTTTCTTTTGAGATTACAAAAGCCTGATTCCTTGCACGTCCCTCCCCTGTCTGAGGGCAGAGGAGGTTTTAAGTGCGGGGCTGAATTCCGAGGCGAGGGCGGTCAATGCCTCCTCAATTTAATCGTTTTGATGGATACAGCATCTTTGATGACAAGGGAGAGGTGAAGCGTCTGGTCGAAAGTGTAACCCAAATCAAGGATCCTGATGTCAATATCGAGCGTTTGAGAAAGATGGATTTCTCTTACGTCTTTACCCTTTCAAAAAAAGGTAAGACCAGAGAAGTAGAGCTGGTTCGAACTGAAATAGAAGACAGCTGGGAGTGGAGAAAGGGGAACATTGACGAAACACTTGAAAAAAAGATAAGAGATACCATCTCCGAGCTTTAACCCCTCCGGTTTCATCAATCTATCGATACATCTCCTTGGCAGCCCGATTTTCAGGTTTGATTTCATTTGTTGAAAGATCGACAATCCATGTCTTGACAAAGACCGGGGCGCTTCTCTCCTCCACATATTGGAGGACGCGAAATTTCTTTCCTTCAATCTCCTTCGCTTCGTATCTCCATCTCGGAAACGGAAAAGATTTTGCCTTTGCATCCCTCATCCTCTTCTCAACGGACCCGGCTGGAGTAGGATGGTTCTTCACCAACTCCACCGCCTGAGCGGCGAGACCCTTGGATTGACTCACACCTTTCTTTGAGCTTTTCCTCTTTGGAACGTAGATAAGACTTCCTTCTTTGATCTTCAGATCCAAATAATTTCCGTCTGCGCTGAGATAGCCGATTTGACCGGTATCAAATCTTACCTGGTAGAAATTCATCGTCCCGGATTGGTTCTGAACCACTTCTGTAATCACGAAACCCTCTTTTTCCCGTTTGATCGTCAATTTTCTTTCCAAATCATCCGGGGATTCGTAGAAGACTGCCGGGTTGATTGCCTTAACGGTCAAAAACCGCTTGCCGATGTTCGATTTGAATTTAGCAAGCTTTTCTTTCTCGAACTCGTCGATGCCCGGAGGAGAACTTACTCCCGAATCTTCCCCGGGAGACGACTCTTCTCCATTCTTCACCAAAAGAGAAGAAACATCTTTATAAAAATGTTGAGCTAGGCATGGATAGGTGTGAATGAAAGAGAAGAAGCAGAGGAAAACAAGAAAAACGATCAAGACCGACAGACGAACCTTCATGGATCAAACCTCTTCAATAGAATGATCACATGCAAATATAGTGCCCTCTTCTAAACCTTATAACCTCTTGAAAATGCTAAATTCGGAAGAAAATATTTCTACGCAGTTTAATCCAAAACATTCCTCTTGTCCAATTTTGTCAAATTTCAATTTATTTAGAGCACCACCGAAAAGGCCGAACTCGCAGAAGGAAATCTTCAAAAGCAGAATGTTACCAATCTACTTATCTTCAAAAGAGGTATGCTTCAAAGTCGAATATTTCCGGTAGAAATGACGTATGGTAGTTCAATATATGAGGATCGAATTGAAACATTTTGAAAAGTTTGGAAACAGAGGATTTATAGCAGCTACTGAGCCCCGCACTTAAACGTGGCTGGCCTTAATGGCTTCCCGCAAGGCTTTCTGGTCCAACGGGGGCGTCAGAATACCGGCTCTTTCAACCAAGGTCACGGCATCAAAAGCACATCCGGTGGCACAAACGCCACATCCTATGCAACGGTCTAAATTCAATTGCGGCTTGTCTTCAT
>Ga0335070_10000126_pt1 | contig 86474 bp, 78 predicted proteins | sample Lox_Sample_13_FD_206722 | JGI IMG/M metagenome (GOLD analysis project Ga0335070, IMG submission 206722) | Soil microbial communities from Loxahatchee National Wildlife Refuge, Florida, United States - Lox_Sample_1.3 | ecosystem: Environmental > Terrestrial > Soil > Wetlands | place: USA... | reverse complement strand
TTCTCAAGGCGGAGCCGCTCCCACAACGGTGACTCGCCGAGCTGTGCTCGCACCCAGCCGGCGACGCCGACCAGGAAGAGCGAGAACACGAACGGGAGCCGCCAGCCCCACGCCGCGAAGTCCGCGGTGCCCAGGTAGTTGCGCACTGCCAGGACCACGACCATCGAGACGAACAGGCCGAGGGTCGCGGTGATCTGCACGTAGCTGGTGTAGTAGCCGCGCTCGCCGTCCGGGACGTTCTCCGCGACGTAGATGACCGCGCCGCCGTACTCTCCGCCGAGCGCGAACCCCTGCAGCAGCCGCATCAGCACCAGGAGGGCCGGGGCCACAACGCCGACCCGATCGTAGCCCGGGAGCAGGCCGATGGCGGTGGTGGCTCCGCCCATCAGGAGCAGCGTCGCGAAGAAGGCGCTCTTCCGGCCGGCGACGTCACCCATTCGACCGAAGTACACCGCCCCCACCGGTCGGATGATGAACCCGGTAGCGTACGCGGCCAGGCCCAGCAGCCAGCCGGAGAGCGCATTGCTCGTCGGGAAGAAGTGCGGCTGCATCACCGTGAAGAGCGAGCCGTAAAGGTAGAAGTCGTACCACTCGATGGTGGTGCCGGTGATGATCGAGCCGATCAGCGCACGGCGCTTCGAGCGGTCACGGGTGTAGGTCAGGGCCTCGGAACCGGCGGACACGGCGGAGGAAGCCATCGGGCGTGGGATGTTAGCAGCCCCCGCCCGAACGCCCTCCCGGCGCACCGTCACGCACACCACCGCGGTGTCCTCGCGGTGAAGGTGGGTGCGATCGGGAGACTCCCCGGGCAGCGAGGATCGACCGGACTCCTGACGACGCGCAGGGGGGCGGATCCCCGCAGCAGCTCTTCGGCGGCGGTGCTTCCGGCCCGCCGAGGTCCGGTCCCGTGCGGTCCGGTGACGCGCCAGTGACAGAGGCGTCTGACACCTCGTCGACGGACACCTCGTCGACGGACACCTCGTCGACGGACACCTCGTCGACGCCTCGGGGGCAGGGCAACGCTGCAGCCCCGAGGTGTCAGACATCTCGTGAGGACATCCGCGCCGAGCTCGCCACGGCGGTCCGGGCGTCGCTCGCCTGTCGAGCACCGGCGAGCGAGGCCCCGCGTCTGGTGCGCTGCGCTTTCGCGCCGCGTCAGCACGCGCAGGCCTTGCTTATCCACCAGATGAGCGCACAAGGTTCTGCTCCCGATGTGTCACCCCGATCATCGCCACATGGGAGGCGCAGCCAGCCGGGAGCCTGTATTAGAAGCACCCCTCCGCAAGGATTCGTTCGGGAGATGAACTGATGGCGAGCCAGATTGACGGGAGCGCGACGACGCTGACCCGGAACAAGGCGCTGCTCGACTGGGTGCGGGACTGCGCCGCGCTCCTCAAGCCGGACCGCATCGTGTGGTGCGACGGGTCGGAGGCCGAGAAGGAGCGCCTGACCAAGCACGCGGTCGACACCGGGGTGCTGATCCCGCTCAATCCCCAGAAGCGGCCAGGCTGCTACCTCCACCGCTCGAACCCCAACGACGTCGCGCGCGTCGAGCACCTCACCTTCATCTGCACCAGGACGAAGGAGGCAGCGGGGCCCACCAACAACTGGATGGCTCCCGAGGAGGCCTACGGGAAGCTGACCAAGCTCTTCGACGGGTCGATGAAGGGCCGGACGATGTACGTGATCCCCTACGTCATGGGCCCGATCGGCTCGCCGCTGTCGAAAGTGGGCATCGAGATCACCGACAGCGTCTACGTGGTCCTGAACATGCGGATCATGACCCGCATGGGGAAAGCCGCGCTGGACATGCTCGGCGACTCGAACGACTTCAACCGCGGCCTGCACTGCACCGGTGACCTGAGTCCCGAGCGCCGCTTCATCTGCCATTTCCCCGAGGACAACACCATCTGGAGCTTCGGCTCGGGCTACGGCGGCAACGCGCTCCTGGGCAAGAAGTGCCTCGCGCTCCGCATCGGCAGCTGGCTCGGCAAGGACGAGGGCTGGTTCGCCGAGCACATGCTGATCCTCGGCGTGGAGAGCCCCGACGGCCAGATGACCTACGTCACCGGCGCCTTCCCCTCGGCCTGCGGGAAGACCAACTTCGCGATGATGATTCCGCCGCGGCGGTTCGCGGGGTGGAAGGTGTGGACCGTGGGCGACGACATCGCCTGGATGCGCGTCGGGAAGGACGGCCGGCTCTGGGCGGTGAACCCCGAGAACGGCTACTTCGGCGTGGCGCCGGGCACCAACTTCGCCTCCAACCCGAACGCGATGAAGACCGTCGCCAAGGACACCATCTTCACCAACGTCGCCATGACCAAGGACGGCGACGTGTGGTGGGAGGGGATGGACGGCGAGGTCCCCGACGAGCTCATCGACTGGCAGGGACGGCCCTGGAAGAAGGGCTCCCCCGAGAAGGCGGCGCACCCCAACTCGCGCTTCACCTCGCCGATGACCAACAACCCGGTGCTGAGCAAGCACGTGAACGACCCCGAGGGCGTGCCGATCAGCGCGATCGTCTTCGGCGGGCGCCGGGCGACCACGATTCCCCTGGTGCTCCAGAGCTTCAACTGGGCGCACGGCGTGTTCCTCGGCGCGACGCTGGGCTCCGAGACCACCGCCGCCGCCACCGGGAAGGTGGGCGTCGTACGCCGCGACCCGATGGCCATGCTGCCCTTCTGCGGCTACAACATGGGCGAGTACCTCCAGCACTGGCTGAAGATGCAGGCCAAGATTCCCTACCCGCCCAAGCTCTTCCAGGTGAACTGGTTCCGGAAGGACAAGGACGGCAAGTTCCTCTGGCCGGGCTTCGGCGAGAACATGCGGGTGCTGAAGTGGATCGTCGACCGGGCGCACGTCCGCGTCGGAGGCCAGGAGACACTGTTCGGCTGGGTGCCCAAGGCCGGTGATCTGGATCTCTCGGGGCTGGACATCCCCCATGAGAAGGTCGACGAGGCCACCGCGATCAACCTGGACGAGTGGAAGAAGGAGCTCACCGACGAGGGCGAGTTCTTCGAGCTGCTCGGGAAGACCGCCCCGGAGACGCTCCAGCTGCAGCGAAGGCTGCTGCTCTCCCGCCTGAGCTGATCACGGCGGTCGGTGGCCATGACCAGCGTGGTCCCCTGGTGGGAGCAGTTCTTCGATGAGAACTACCTGCTCCTCTGGGCCGCGCTGTCGACGCCGGGGGACGAGGAGGCCGCGGCATTGTGGCGAATCCTCGGGCTCGCCGAGGGCTGCCGCCTGCTCGACGCCGGATGCGGGTACGGGCGGGTGAGTCTCTCGCTCGCCAGGCTCGGTGCCCGCGTCCTGGCGGTGGACCAGTCCGCTGCGCTGCTGGCCGAGGCCGAGCGCCGGCGCAGCGACCTCGACCCCGGGCGGCTCCGCTTCCTCAGACAGGACCTGCGAGCGCCCCTGGCGGAGTCCGGGTTCGACGCCGCGCTGAGCCTGTTCAGCTCGCTCGGCTACGGCACGGAGGCGGACGACGCGGCCATCCTGACCACCCTCGCCGCGGCAGTGAGGCCGGGCGGGAGAGTGGTCGTCGACACGAACCACCGCGACGTGCTGGCCGCGCGGCTCTCCCGCGAAGGGAGCCCCGCGCACCGCCTCCCGGACGGGACGCTGCTCTTCGAGGAGCGGAAGTTCGATCCGGTCGCAGGCCGGGTCGAGACCACCTGGTTCTGGTCGGGTCCCCGGGGCTCGGGCCAGAAGACGGCCTCGATCCGGGCGTACACCATCACCGAGCTGGTGCGGTTGATGGAAGGCGTCGGCCTCCGATTCCAGGCCGCGCTCCATCCGGGGTCGGGGGCACCCTTCAGCCCTGCCGGTCCGTTGCTCGGCGGTCGCGTCCTCCTGGTGTCGGAGTCGCCGTCTCCGGGTGCTCCCCGGCCCAACGCCCCCTGAGCGAAGCGCAGCCCTCGGGGGGGAATCCCGCCCGCGCGTGGCGCGTTTTCGTTGCCGGAGCGGGCGGGGGCAGGCATTCACCTGCACGCCAAAGGCGCCCCGGGGGCGGTCGGAGCCCTGCGCACGGGAGAGGGGTGAGCGTGTCGAGGCGGGCCCGGGCCTGGTGGGTGGCAACGCTGGTGTGTGCCCCGGCGCTCGCGCTCGCCCAGACGCCGGCCGGGTTCCCCCCGGGAACGGGTGAGAGCGCACCCACCGCCGAGGCCCAGAGGCCCACCGGGCCGAGGCTGACCAGGCCCCCCGCGGTGGAGCGCTTCGTCGAGGCGGCCTATCCGCCCGAGGCCGAGGCCCAGAAGCTCGAGGGGCGGGTGGTCCTGAGCATCGACATCTCGGCCACCGGCGAGGTGACCCGCGCCGAGGTGGTGGCGCCGGCGGGCCACGGCTTCGACGAGGCCGCGGTCGCGGCGCTCCGCCAGTTTCGCTTCACGCCCGCGGAGATCGACGGCAAGCCGAGCCCCGTCCGGATCACCTACGCCTACGACTTCGTGCTGCGGCCCGCGCCCACCCTGGCCCAGGTCAAGCAGGAGGGGCCGGTGAACTTCACCGGGAGGGTCCTCGAGCGCGGCAACCGGAAGCCGCTCGCCGGGGCCGAGGTGGCGCTCCCCGCGCTGGAGAAGAGCGCTCTCACCGACGCGCGCGGGCAGTTCAGCTTCCGCGACGTGCCTCCGGGGAACGTGCAGGTGGTCATCACCGCCAGCGAGTTCCAGCGCTTCGAGACCACCGAGCGCATCGACGCGGGGCAACGGACGCAGGCCACCTACCACGTGCTGCGCACCTTCTTCTCTCCCTACGAGACGGTGGTGCGCGGCGCCCGCGAGAAGAAGGAGGTCAGCCAGACCACCATCTCGCTCCAGGAGATCCAGCGGATCCCCGGGACCACCGGCGATGCGCTGAAGGTCATCCAGAACCTGCCCGGCGTGGCCCGACCGCCCCTGAACGGCGGGCTCATCGTCATCCGCGGGACCAGCCCGCGCGACTCGGGCATCTTCCTGGACGGCGAGCGCATTCCCCTGCTCTTCCACTTCGGGGGGCTGACCGCCGTTTACAACAGCGAGCTGCTCGAGTCGGTGGACTACCTCCCGGGCAACTTCTCCACCTACTACGGCGGCGTGGTGGGCGGCGTGGTGGACGTGAAGAGCCGGAACCCCAAGACCGACGGGTTCCACGGAGTGCTCGAGGTCAACGCCTACAACGCCAACGTCGTCCTCGAGACGCCCATCACCGACACCCTGAGCATCGCCGGGGCGTACCGGCGCTCGTACATCGACCTGCTCCTCCCGCTGTTCCTCAAGGAGGACTCGCCGAGCTTCACCGTTGCCCCCCGGTACGACGACGCGCAGCTGAAGCTCACCTGGAAGCCGAACGGGAAGAACACGGTGCAGCTGCTCGGGCTCCACAGTCAGGACGCGCTCCAGCTCATCACCAAGAGCTCGCTCGCGGGCGACCCGACCCTCGGCCGCGACTTCAAGAACGAGACCGGGTTCAACCAGTTCCGGCTCCGGCACACGTTCGTGGACGGAGCGTGGCGAGTGGACACCATCGGTGGCTTCGACCGGACGGAGGTGGACCTCAACATCGGCGGACAGCGCGGTCTGACGCTCGGCGCAAGCACCTGGGCGCTGCGGAGCACCGGCGAGCTGCGGCTCGCGGACTGGGTCGCCCCGGCGGTGGGCGTGGACTGGACGTACACCCGCGGGACGACCCGCGCCGCGCTCGGCGAGCCGCCGCGCGAGGGCGAGCCGGCCTACTTCGGGCCGACCCGCGAGGTGCTCTACGCGGATTCGCCGTTCTGGCAGAGCCAGCTCGGACTGTGGACCGAGCTGCGGCTGCGGCCCATCCCCGCGTTGCTGATCATCCCGGGCGTGCGGATGGACCTCGTCACCATCCGCCTCCAGCAGACGCCGCTCCTGACCGCGGATCCGCGCCTCGCGGTACGGTGGACGGTGGTGCCCGAGGTGACGATCAAGGGCGGCATCGGGCTGTACCACTCCCCGCCCTCGCTCCAGGCCGGCGAGGCGGATCCGGTGTTCGGCAACCCGGACCTGGGGAGCCGCTATGCCTTGCAGACCAGTCTGGGCGTCGAGTGGAACATCCGGCCCGACCTCTTCCTGAGCCTCGAGGGGTTCTACAACCGGCTCTGGGACATCCCGGTCAGCACCAGCGCGCTCGTCGAGCGGAACGGCCAGCTGGTGCCGCAGAATCTGGTGAACGAGGGCCGGGGCCGCATCTACGGCTTCGAGGTCCTCTTCCGGCAGGCGCTGACCAAGCGGCTGTTCGGGTGGATCGCCTACACCTTCTCCAGGAGCGAGCGCATCGACCGCCCCGGCGCGAGCTGGCGGCTCTTCGACTTCGACCAGACGCACGTGCTCACCGCGATCGCCAGCTACAAGCTCGGCGCGGGCTGGGAGCTCGGCGGGCGGTTCCGCTACGCGACGGGCAATCCGCGCACCCCGGTGGTGGGGGCGGTGAAGGACGATCTCACCGACAGCTACGTGCCCCTGTTCGGACCGGTGAACTCGTACCGGCTTCCGAACTTCGCGCAGCTCGACGTGCGGATCGACAAGATCTGGGTCTTCGACAACTGGTCGCTCGACCTCTACCTGGACGTGCAGAACGTGACCAACACCCGCAGCATCGAGGGCACGCAGTACAGCTACAACTACGCCCAGAGCGCCCAGTTCGAGGGCCTCCCGATCGTCCCCATCCTGGGCGTCAAGGGGACGTGGTGATGCGGCGGGGGCGGGTCGCGGTCGCGGTGGGTGCGCTGGGGCTGCTGCTCGGGGCGAGCTGCGGGCCGGACCTCGAGAAGCAGAGCCAGCTGCTCGACCGCGTCCGGCTGCTCGCGCTCCGGGCCGACCCGCCGGAGGCGGACCTGGCCGATGGCGGGCTGCCGCCGCCGATCGCCTTCTCGCCGCTCGCGTACCCGGACGGCGGGCTGACCTTCCGGCTCGCGCTCTGCGGGCCCGGAAACCCGTTCGCCGCGGACTTCGACTGTCCGGGCAGCAACGGGGTCGACCTGCCGGACCTGGTGCTCGACGCCTCGCGGCCGGAGGTGCAGGGATTCCTCCAGGCCGCGTTCGGGAGCGTGGCCGCGATCGACGGAGGCATCAACGTCGGCGAGCCAGGGGTGGCGCAGATCGCCATCGGTTACGAGCTGGCGCGGGTGGACGCCGGGACGGACCCTTCCAACCGGGAGCGGGGCATCTACCGGCTCGCGGTCCGCTTCTCCGGGGCGCCGAACCACAACCCCGAGCTACTCGACGTCACGCTCCCCGACGGTGGCCCGCTCCAGGGGGCCGTGCTGCCGCTGAACCAGGAGATCCGCCTCTACCCCCACATCCCGGACGGCGGGCCCGGGGGCATCGAGGCCTACGTGGGTCTGGACGGCGGCATCCAGCACGAGCGCTTCAGCTACAGCTGGGAATCGACCGCCGCCGAGGTGGTGGACTTCCGCTCCGCCGAGCCCATCCCCGAGGACCCCAACGCCACCAGTGACATCCGCTTCCGGACCCACGAGGTGGCGACCCCGGTTCGCTTCTACGTGGTGCTCCGCGACCTCCGCGGAGGAGTGTCCTGGAAGGTGTTCGACGCCACGATCGGCCCCTGAGCGAGGCCACCCACCCGACGCAGGGGGTGTTCAAGGGACGGACGCAGGCGGCGACCCCGGCGCTGGTCGACGGAGCGACGCGGTGTGGGGTCCTCAGATCGCCAGCGGCTTCTTCGCCACCCGGTACAGCACCGCCCCCATGGTGACGAAGGCCCCGACCCCGATCAGGTCGTAGCCGGTCTTTCCCAGGGCCTTGATCATCGGGCCGCTCAGGTCGAGTGAGTTGAGGAAGCCGCCGATCTTGTCCGACAGCTGGAGCAGCGCGACGGCCACCCCGAGAAGGGTTCCCCCCGCGACCAGGCCGGTGGCGAAGAGGCTTCCCGAGCCGATCTCGTCGTCATGCGAGGCCTTCTTCCCGCTGGTTCGGTCCACCAGCGCCTTCACCATTCCACCGCAGAAGATCGGCAGGGTGGTGGAGAGCGGCAGGTAAGCCCCGACCGCGAAGGAGAGGGGCGAGACGCCACAGAGCTCGACGGTCACCGCCAGGAAGACCCCCACCAGCACGAACTGCCAGTCGAGGTTGGCGGACAGCAGCCCCTTGATCAGGGTCGCCATCAGGGTTCCCTGCGGGGCGGGGAACGTGGTGCCGATCTGATGGAGCACCGCACCGGACGAGTCGACGGTCGGCTTGTCCAGCGCGGTGACGGTGAGACCGATCACCAGCGATGCCGCAACGACCCCGATGATGAGACCGATCTGCTGGTACCTCGGGGTCGCACCGACCAGATAGCCGGTCTTGAGGTCCTGCGATGTCGCTCCGGCGTTCGCCGCCGCCACACAGACGATGCCCCCCACGCAGAGAGCCATCGGCTGGTAGATGTCGGCGGTCCAGCCGAGCCCGATGAAGAGGAGACAGGTCGCCATCAAGGTGGCGATGGTCATGCCCGACACCGGGCTGCTGCTGGTCCCGATGATGCCGACGATGCGCGAGGCCACCGTCACGAAGAAGAAGCCGAAGACGATGATCAGCACCCCGAGCACCAGCCGCCCGAGGAAGGTGCCGGGGATGAAGGGCAGGAAGGCCATGATCAGCACCAGGAGCACGCTGCCCCCCACGGTGACCGTGAGCGGAAGATCGTCCTCGGTCCGTCTGGCGGTCACCCCTTCCCGCCCGGCCTTCAGCGCGGCGATGCTCGACCTGAAGCTGCTGATGATGGTGGGCAGCGTCTTGAGCAGGGTCATGAACCCGCCCGCCGCGACGGCGCCAGCGCCGATCTGCCGCACGTAGGCGTAGTAGATGGCGCGGTTCAGCTCGGCGAAGGTGTGCGTGGTGGGGTCCCAGCCGTACGCACCAGGCCTGGTCAGGTCCGCGAGATACCCGAGCTTGTGCAGCTGGACGGCCACGACCTGCGGCGGCACCATCGAGGCGATGAGGGGGATGAGTGCCAGCCAGGCCATCACTCCGCCCGCCACCAGGACGCCGGCGATCCGCGGACCGATGATGTAGCCCACCCCGAGGTACTCCGGAGTGATGGTGGCGTTCACGGTCGCCGCGGGGAACACGCGGCTGGTCGCACGGGTCACGTACCCCGGAGTGTCGGAGATGACCTTGAACACCTGGTGCAGCAGCGCGTACACCGCGGCGAAGCCGACGCCGCGGTACGCGGTCGCCGCCATCTCGCCACCCTTCTCTCCCGCGATAAGCACCTGGGCGCAGGCCGTTCCCTCGGGGTAGGGCAGATTCCCGTGCTCCTTGACGATGAGCGCCCGCCGCAGGGGGATCATCATCAGCACACCGAGGATGCCGCCCAGCACCGCCAGGGTGAAGATGACCAGGTAGCTGAAGTATGGGGCGCCCACGCTCTGGTGGGTCCGCGGATCGATGGCCAGGAAGAGGAAGCCGGGCAGGGTGAAGACCACGCCCGAGGCGATGCTCTCACCCGCCGAGCCGATGGTCTGCACGATGTTGTTCTCGAGGATGGTCGAGCCGCCGAGCTTCTTCAGCACCGAGATGGAGAGCACCGCGATGGGGATGGAGGCCGAGACCGTCAGCCCCGCCTTCAGCGCCAGGTACACGGTGGACGCGCCGAACAGCAGGCCGAAGAAGACGCCGACGCCGATCGCCTTGGGGGTGAACTCCTTGAGCTGGGTGTCGTCCGGGATGTAGGGCTGGAAGTCGGACCCGGTCCCGGCGGCAGCACCGGACGGCGCAGTGGCGGTGGCGGGGCTTGGCGCGGCGGGGTCGACTGCCATCTGGGTGAGCCTCCCTCCCTCGGAGAAAGGTCGGCATTGAGGCAGGGCGCTCCCCCCCGCTGTCAAGCGTTTCCAGGGCGGACACCCACTCCACCCCCGGTGAGCGGACGCGCGACTCCACGGATGCTGCGACCGACGAGAGCGCTCGACCCGGGGAGCCGCTCCTCGGTGCACGGCGCGAGCTCGAAGCCAGCGGCCTCGAGGAGCGGTCCGGTCTCGCGGGTCAGGTGGCAATTGGCGGCGATGCGCTTCCAGACCGGCTCGAGCGCGCCTTGCGCGTGCCGGGTCCAGGTCCCGGCGGGCGCCGCGACATGCTCGAGGAAGAGGAACGTCCCTCCCGGGCGGAGGAGGCGGTGGATCTCGGACAGGACCCGCCGAGGGTCCTGCACCGAGCAGAGGACCAGGGTGGCGACCACGGTGTCGAAGCTCGCGGAGCGAAGGGGCAGGGCCTCCGCGGGAGCGTCGATGACCTCCACGCGCGGGCGGCCGGCGAGCTTCCGTTCGAGGACCTGGCGCATGTGCCGGTCGGGCTCGGTGAGCACGAGGCGGGTGACGGTGGACGGGTAGAGGGCCAGGTTGCCCCCGGTGCCCGCGCCCAGCTCGAGCACTTCACCGCGGGCGCGCTCGAGCAGCGCCCGCCGCCAGTCCCGGAGGCCGGCTCGCTCGGAGCCCTCCAGAAAGCGGTCGTACATCCGGGACATCAGCCAGGCCACGGCCGACCTCCTCGCGTCGAATCCGGCGTGAAGCAGACCCGAGCCTGCGCTAGAGAGCGCCCCCTAGGAAAGATGCCCAAACCCATCGTCATCTGGCCCGACAAGGTGCTGTCCACCCGGACCCGTCCGGTGACCGCATTCGGTCCCACCCTCGACCCGTTGCTCGAGGAGATGATGGAGTCGCTCCGCGCCGCGGAGGGGATCGGCATCGCCGCCAACCAGATCGGCGTCCCGCTCGCCGTCGCCTGGGTCGGCCGGGAGGATGGGACGTTCTTCGAGATTGCGAACCCGGTGGTGCTGGAGAAGACCGAGCCGGTGAGCCTCGAGGAGGGCTGCCTGTCGGTCCCGACCGAATGGGAGCAGACCCCGCGGTTTGGCAAGGTCCGGGTGCGGTACCAGGACCGGACCGGCGCCGAGCACGAGCTGTCCGCGGAGGGGCGGCTGGCGCATGTCCTGCAGCACGAGATCGATCACCTCCAGGGGACGACCTTCGTGGACCATCTGTCCCAGCTCAAGCGCGCGCTGATCCGCAAGCGGATGCAGAAGCTCAAGAAGGAGCGGGCAGCCGAGCAGGCCGGCGGCCATGTCCACACCGACGAGTGTGAACACGACTGAGACCAGGCCGGCACCTCTCCGGCCGACGCCTCACCGCCCGGCAGAGGTGTCCCGGCAGAGGTGTCTGACACCGAAGGCGGCCGTGTCGAACCTCCGGGCACCCTGGCGCGTTGCGTTGGGTCCCCTGCGGTCCCCCGCTGCCGATTCGTGCCTCCAGGGGACCCCGGGCCGTGCGAGTCTCCCGGCCTTGTGACCGCCGACGACCGCAACTTCCGCCTCTCCCGGAACGTCCGCCCCCGGCGTATCCAGGCGACCCTCACCCTGGACCTGGACGCGCGCACCTTCGCCGGCGACGCCGAGCTGACCCTCGCGGTGGAGCTCCCGGTCCGGAGCATCGTGCTGCACGCGGTGGAGCTCGACGTCTCGCATGCCGAGGTGCACTCCGCGGACGGCGTCCTCGGCGCGCGCGTCCACGCGCTGCCGCTGAGCGAGACCGTGGTGCTCGATCTCGACGCCGAGCTCCCGAAGGGCGAGGCGCGGCTCTTCCTGCGCTGGTCCGGCCGCTTCACCGCGGGGCTGCGCGGGCTGTACCTCGCCGGCCCGGTCGCCGCGACCCAGTTCGAGGCAGCGGATGCACGCCGGGTGTTCCCTTGCTTCGACGAGCCGGCCTTCAAGTGCTCCTGGGCGCTCACGGTGAAGGTGCCCCCGAAGCTCGTCGCTCTGAGCAACGGCCGGGTGCTCGCCGAGGAGGTCGACCCCCCGCACCGCAAGGTTCGCTTCGCCGAGACCGAGGTGCTCCCCAGCTACCTGGTCGCCCTGGTCGTCGGGCCGCTCGTCTCCACCTCCGAGGAGCTGGCGGCGGGAGTTCCCGTCCGGACCTGGTGCCTGGAGGAGAAGCAGGCCCTCCTCGGCTTTGGCCAGCAGACCGCGCTGGCGGTGCTGCCGATGCTCCAGGAGTACTTCGGCCTGCCCTACGCCTTCGGAAAGCTGGACCAGGTCGCCATCCCCGACTTCGAGGCCGGGGCGATGGAGAACGCTGGGCTCATCACCTACCGCGAGCTGGCGCTGCTGCTCGACCCGGCGACTGCGCCGCTCTCGGTTCAGAAGCGCGTCGCCGAGGTCGTGACGCACGAGCTGGCGCACCAGTGGTTCGGAAACTGGGTGACGATGGTCTGGTGGGACGACCTCTGGCTCAACGAGGCGTTCGCCACCTGGATGGCGTACAAGATCGTCGACCGCTGGCGCCCGGACTGGCGGGTGTGGCTCGACTTCGACGCCGGCAAGGCGACCGCGCTGCACCTGGACGCGCTTCGCTCCACCCACCCGATTCGCGGCACGGTGGCCAACGCCGCCGAGGCGACCGAGAGCTTCGACGCCATCACCTACGAGAAGGGCGGCGCGGTCCTCCGGATGATCGAGGGCTTCCTCGGCGAGGAGGCCTTCCGTTCCGGAATCCGCGACTACATGCGCAAGCACGCGCGCGGCAATGCCGTCGCCGACGACCTCTGGGGCGCGCTGGCCAGGGCCTCGAAGGCGCCGGTCGTCGAGCTGGCCAACGCCTGGATCCGCCAGAGCGGGTACCCGGTGGTGAGCGTCACGCTCGACGGCAACCGCGCGCGCTTCTCGCAGGAGCGCTTCTTCTCCGAGCCGGGCCTGGGCGGGCCGGAGACCTGGCCCGTGCCGCTGGTCATCGCCTGGGGAGACGACCGCGGCCATCGAAGCCGGACCTATCTCCTGGAGACGAAGACCGGCGAGGTCACGCTCGAGACTGCGGGCCCGGTGCGCTGGCTCGACGCCAATGCGGGCTCCACCGGCTTCTACCGGGTGACCTACTCGGCGGAGCTGCTGGCCCGGCTGGGCAAGTCGCTCGGAGCGCTGCTCCCAGCCGAGCGCATCGGGCTGCTCGCCGATCAGTGGGCGCTGGTTCGGGCGGGGCGTGCGCGCATCGCCGACTTCCTCGACCTGGTGCTGGCGTTCGGGGACGAGTCCGACCACGCGGTGCTCGACGAGCTGGTGGGCCGGCTGGCCTATGTCGAGGCGCGGCTCGTGGATGGGGAGGACCAGGAGCGGTTCCGGCGCCTCGTCGAGCGGCTGTTCCTTCCGCGGCTCCAGGCGATGGGCTGGGACCCGGTGGCGGGCGAGACGGATCAGGACCGGCTGCGGCGGGCGGCGCTGCTCCGGGCGGTGGCTGGCGTGGCGCGCGCGCGCTCGGTGCTCGCCGAGATGGCGCCCAGGGTGGACCGGGTGCTCAACGGGCAGCGCACCGCGCTCGACCCGAACCTGGTGGACACGGCGGTGGCCGTCACCGCACGGGATGGCGATGCTCAGCTGTTCGACCGGCTCAAGGCGGCCTTCCCGCGCGAGGCGGACCCGGCGGTCAAGCGGCGGTACCTGCTCGCGCTGACCGCCTTCGAGATGCCGGAGCTCGTCGAACGCGCCCAGGCGCTGCTGCTCGACACCGTGGTTCCCCTCCAGGACTTCGCCTCCTTCGTGCACGGACTGCTGGCGAACCGCGCCGCGAGGGAAGGGACCTGGAAGCTGATCCGCGACCGCTGGTCGGCGGTGATCGAGAAGACCGCCCAGGCGCCGATGCTGCTCCGCCGGGTGGTGGAGGCGCTCGGGAACCTGCGCGAGCGGAGGCAGCTCGACGAGGCACGCGCGTTCCTCCAGGCGCACCCGGTGCCCGAGGCGCAGCAGGCGGTCGCCCAGACGCTGGAGCGACTCGCGCAGGACGTCGCCCTGCGTGAGCGCCTGGTCCCCGAGGTCTCGGTGTGGCTGCGCGAGCGGTGACGCGGGCAAGGTGTCCGGGCAAGGTGTCAGACACCTCTGCCGAGCCCGCGTCTCCTCTGATTTCAGGGACTCGAGCTTGTTGCCGCCTCGGCCCCGGGCCGGAGCGCCGCCCGGGTCGCTTCCGTGCCGAACCGGAGCGCCTCGAGCAGACCCGGGCCGAAGAGCTGCCGCCGGGACTCCCCCGCTGCGCGCACCACCCGGTCGGCCGCCTCGACGTACCCGAGGTAGCCGTTCACCAGCGACACGGCGCGGGCGCCGCCGGCTGCGCCCTCGAGCACCCTGCCCGACGCGGCCGTCGTCTCCACCGGAACCCCGAGCAGCCGCACCGACCCGATGCGTAGCTCCGAGAGCTCGGCCCACCCCGGCGCCCAGGGCCAGAGCGCCACGTTGTCCACCAGCGTCCCGAGCCCCCACGGCACGAGGCGGGACGCGTCCGGCCCGGGCAGCGCGACCTCCAGCCGCGCATGAGACAGACCCGGCCCAGCCGGCTGGAGGGGCACGGTGAGCAGCGCCGCCTCCACCCCCTGCGCGAAGGCCTCGGCGGGCGTCCCGGAGCCGGCCGCCGCGCGCTGGACGCTCGCGTTCCCCACGCTGCCCTGGAGCACCAGCGTCACCCCCTGGCCTCCATGCTCCTGCGCGACCGCGAGCCGCCCCGGCCAGTCCGGATCCAGCCCGGGCGGGGGTCTCGCCACGAGCGTCGGATGTGCGGCGAGTACCAGGAGCTGCGCCACCGGCCCGCGCTGGCCCCGGAGCTGGACCCGCGTGAGCCGCCGGTCCACCTCCGGGAACTCGTCGCGGCTCGCGGTCCCGCTGGCGAGCTCGGACACGCCGGCGACCGCCTCCACCGGCTGCAGGGACGATGCTGCGGTGGTCAGGGCCCGCGAGGCCGCCTCCACCACCCGCGTACGGACGTCGGGACGGAAGCGGCCCGTGGCCGCCACCTGGGCCACCGGATTCCAGGCGAACCCGCCCGCCGACGAGTGGGTGTGCGTGGCCGCGACCCACAGCGCCGAGAGGCCGAGCCCGGACACGCTCCGGCGAATCGCCTCCACCAGCCCCTGGTCGGCGAGCAGCAGGTCCAGGGTCACGACCCCCACCCGCTCGTCGTCCGAGGCCAGCACCACCGCCCGGGCGGACAGCGGGAACGCCACGCGGTCCACCTCTGCCCGGACCAGGCCGTAGCCCACCGACAGCGCCGGGAGCGGGATGGCCATCTCCGCCACACCCGCTCCTGCCCGGAGCGCGCCGGCCCCCGCGCCGCGCGCCACCGCCCTCACGCTGGGCTCGCGGCCGAGCCCGGAGAACGGGACGACCGCCAGGAGCGCCACCGCGGCCAGCAGCACCCAGGGCCACCGAAGGCGTCGCCGAGCACGCCGCGCCTTCCTCATGCGGCGGCGGCGCCCGGGCCGGCGAGCCGTACGCTCACCTCCCAGAGCCGGCGCGCCACCTCCATGTCCTGGGCCTCGGGGCTCGTCCGGCGCTCGCGCTCGTCGTAGAAGTACTTCCCCGTCACGCCCTCCACCTCGGGCGAGGTCGCCAGGTACACCAGGGTGCGGGCGCCCCGCTCGGGAGTCCGGGCGAAGGCCTGGCCCAACTTCACCACCGTGCCGAGGAGCCCGGGGTTGTTCCGGGCGAACCCGCTGCGCACGAAGCCCGGGTGCATCGCGTTCACCGTGACGCCCGTCCCCTCCAGCCGCCTGGCCAGCTCGCGGGTGAAGAGGATGTTCATCAGCTTCGAGCGGCCGTAGGCCACGAAGGGGCGGTACCTCCCCCGGGCATAGTTCAGGTCGTCGAAGTCGATGCGCATCCCGAGGTGCGCGTCCGAGCTCACGTTCACGATGCGCGATGGCGCGGAGGATTTCAGCAGGGGCAACAGCTCCACGGTCAGGACGAAGTAGGCCAGGTGGTTCAGCGCCAGCGTCCGCTCCAGGCCCTCGGGGGTGACCTCCCGCCGCGCGAACAGCGCGCCGGCGTTGTTGAGCAAGAGATCCAGCCGGTCGTGCGTCGCGCGGAACTCCCGGGCGATGCGGCGCACCTCCGACATCCGGGAGAGGTCGCCCGCCAGGACTCCCACCTTCGCCCCGGGAGCCCTCTGCTGCAGGTCGGCGGCCAGCGCCTCCAGCCGGGCAGGGTCCCGGGCCACCAGGACCAGCTCCATCCCCATCGGTGCCAGGGCCTCGGCCGCCGCCCGGCCGATCCCGAGCGTGGCCCCGGTGAGCAGACAGACCCGTGGGCGAGACTGGGCGGTCATGAGGGCACAGTAACAGCCACCCTGACCGGCAGGGATGCGAGACAGTCACTTCCCGTGTATGTGAGGCGTTCGGCCCAGGCCATGTGCGGCATCTTCGGCATCTACGGACACCCCGAGGCGTCCAACATCACATACCTCGGGCTGCACGCGCTCCAGCACCGCGGTCAGGAGTCTGCGGGCATCGTCAGCGCGGACGGTCGAGGACTGCACGCCCGCCGGGAGATGGGCCTGGTCCAGGAGGTGTTCGGCGCCCGGGAGCTCGAGGCGCTGGCCGGAAGCTCCGCCATCGGGCACGTCCGCTACTCCACCGCGGGAGTGAGCCAGGCCAAGAACGCCCAGCCGCTGACCATGCAGTATGCCGGGGGCAAGGTCGCTGTCGCCCACAACGGGAACCTGGTCAACGCCCAGACGCTGCGCGCGCGGCTCGAGGGGGAGGGCGCCATCTTCGCCGGTGACTCGGACACCGAGGTCATCGTCCACCTCATGGCCCGGAGCCGGGCGAAGAAGCTCGAGGACCGGATCGTCGAGGCGCTCCGCCAGTGCGTCGGGGCGTACAGCCTCATCTTTGAGACCCCCTCCCAGGTCATCGGCGTGCGCGACCCGTACGGCTTCCGTCCCCTGGTGCTGGGCCGGCTCCGCGAGGCGTACGTGCTGGCCAGCGAGACCACCGCGCTCGACCTGGTGGAGGCGGAGTACGTCCGGGAGATCGAGCCCGGCGAGATGGTGATCATCGACAACACCGGGCTGCGATCCACCAAGCCCTTCCAGCCGGTGCGGCCTGCGCGTTGCGTCTTCGAGCACGTCTACTTCGCCAAGCCGGACTCGGTGCTCTTCGGGAGCAGCGTCTACGAGACGCGGAAGGCGCTCGGGCGGCAGCTGGCGAAGGAGCAGCCGGCGCGCGCGGACCTAGTCATCGCCGTCCCCGACTCGGGCGTGCCCGCCGCCATCGGCTTCAGCCAGGTCTCCGGGATCCCCTACGACGTGGGGCTCATCCGGAGCCACTACGTGGGGCGCACCTTCATCGAGCCGCAGCAGTCCATCCGCCACTTCGGGGTGAAGCTGAAGCTCTCTGCGGTGCGCGAGGTGCTCCGGGGCAAGCGGGTGGTGGTGGTGGACGACTCGATCGTCCGGGGCACCACCTCCCGGAAGATCGTGAAGATGATCAAGGCCGCCGGCGCCTCCGAGGTGCACCTGCGCATCTCCAGCCCGGCCACCCGCTGGCCCTGCTACTACGGCATCGACACGCCGGTACGGCAGGAGCTCATCGCCGCCACCCACTCCACCGACGAGATTGCCACCTACGTCACCGCCGACAGCCTCGGCTACCTGTCGGTGGAGGGCCTCGCCCAGGCTGTGGGGGACCCGGCCTGGAAGTCGTACTGCAACGCCTGCTTCACCGGGAACTACCTGACGCCGCTCGAGCCGCCGCAGGCTGCCCCTGCCGCGGGATAGTCTCGGGTGGCCGTGTCGGAGAACGTGACGGCTGCGGAATCCCGGCGCTCACCCGCCGGCAGGGAGGCGGACCAGCGCCTGGGGCGCTCCGTCCTCGTCGGCCTCGTGGCGGTGGGCGTCATCGCCCTGGTCGGGCCCCTCCTGACCTACCTCAACGAGGTGCGCGAGACGCAGCGGCTGCTCCGGGCCCGGGTGGCCCGGGAGGCCTCGGTGTACGCCGAGGCGCTGGCGCTGCACTTCGGCACGCTGGAGCACGAGCTGGAGCGGCTGGCCTCCCGCCCCCAGGTGGACCTCCTCGACGAGAACCTCCAGCCCGAGCGCGAGCTGCTCGAGTTCACGCACCACAACTCGCCGTTCTTCTCGGCGGTGCTGTTCCTCGATGGGTCGGGCGTCCCGGTGTGGAGCGAGCCGCGCGGGGTGCTCCCTCCGACCACGCGCGCCCAGGACCGCTGGTTCCAGCGGCTGCTCCGGACGGACCGCCCGGTGGTGGACGCGCTCGAGCCCGGGAGCCGGAGCTTCGTCGTCGCCGCACCGGTGATGCGCGCGGGCCGCATCTCGGGCGCGGTGGTGGGGCTGGTGGATGCCAGCAAGCGAGGACTGCCGGGCGGACGAGCCACCACCGAGGGCTCGATGCTGGTGGTTTCCACCGACCGGGGCGACGTCCTCCTCCCCGCCACGCCCCCGGTGTGGACCGGCGCCGCCGGCTTCCCCGGAAGGCTGGAGGACCTCCTCCGCCGCGGGCGCGCGGAGACGACCGAGCTCTCGGGGAAGCCCGAGTACGCCGCCGCCGCCCAGGTGGGCGACACCGGGCTGCGCCTGCTCCTGGTGGTGGAGGAGACGCCGATGCTGGCCCCGGTCCGCTGGCGCTTCCTCTGGCAGATGTTGCTGGTGCTGGTGGGCCAGACGGTCACCGTGGTGCTCTTCAGCTGGTTCCTCCGGCGCACCTACCTCCGCTACCGGGAGATGGACGAGGCGCTCGACCAGCGGGAGAAGCTGGCGGCGCTCGGCCAGGCAGCCTCGCTCATCGCCCACGAGGTCAAGAATTCGCTCAATGGCATGAAGGCCGCCGCGTCGATGCTCACCGCGGACGGCGACCGCACGCTTCCCGTACGGACCATGCGCGGACAGATCGACCGGCTGAGCCATCTCGCGACCTCGCTGCTCAACTTCGGCAAGCCGGCCAGGGCCCAGCTCTCGCTCACTCCGGTGGGGCAGCTGGTCTCCGAGGCGGTGGAGTCTCTTCGCGTGCTGCCCGAGGCGGAGGAGGTGGAGGTCACCTCGGATCTCGACACCAGCCTCCAGGTTCGCTGCGATCCGCTGCTCCTGGCCACCGCCCTGGACAACCTGCTTCGCAACGCGATGGAGGCTGCGGTGGCGGCCAAGGACCTGGGGAGGCAGACCCACCCCCGAGTCCGCATCACCACCCGGCGGGTGGATGGTGCCGTGCGGGTCGAGGTGGAGGATAATGCCGGAGGTCCACCGCCGGGGTTCGAGGCGGGCCTGTTCCAGCCCTTCGTGACCACGAAGCCGCGGGGCATCGGGCTCGGGCTCTCCATGGCTCGTCAGGCGGTGGAACGACAGGGCGGGTCGCTGGCGTTCGAGCGAACGGCGACGGGGAGCCGCTTCACGGTGCAGCTCGGGCTGGGAACGACTCCTTCATGAGCAGGTCCATTCTCTTGGTAGACGACGATCGTGGCTTCTCCTCGCTGGCCCAGGCGGCGCTGGCGCGCGAGGGGCATCCGGTGGTGCTGGCGCGCTCGCTCCACGAGGCGCGCGAGGCGGTGGAGCGCGCCGCGCCGGAGCTGGTGGTGCTCGACCGCCGGCTTCCCGACGGGGACGGGCTGGACTACCTGCCCGAGCTGAAGGCGCAGCTCCCCGGCACGCCGGTGGTGATGGTGACCGCGCACGGGGACATCCAGAGCGCGGTGGACGCCATCCGCGCCGGGGCGTCCGACTACGTGGCCAAGCCGGTGGACCTCACCGATCTGGTGATGCGGGCCCAGCGGGCGATGGGCGAGCAGAACCTCCGCGAGCGCCTGAGCCGGGTGGAGGCCGAGCTGTCCGGGCGCCGCCGCCTGGTGCCTCCGCGGTCGGCGGCGATGCGCCAGGTGCTGGAGATGCTCGAGCGCATCGCCACCTCGCCCCGGAGCCCGGTGTTCCTGCTCGGGCCCACCGGCGCGGGCAAGGAGGTGCTCGCCCGGCACGTCCACGCGCAGGGAGCGGGCGAGGATGCGCCCTTTGTCCACGTGAACTGCGCCGCGCTGCCCGAGAGCACGGTGGAGTCCGAGCTCTTCGGCCACGAGAAGGGCGCCTTCACCGACGCGAAGCAGGCGCGCCGAGGGCTGGTGGAGGTGGCCAGCGGCGGCACCCTGTTCCTCGACGAGGTGGGCGAGCTGCCCCTGCTGCTCCAGGCCAAGCTGCTCACCTTCCTCGATTCGGGGCGGTTCCGCCGGGTGGGGAGCAGCAGCGAGGAGAGCAGCACCGCGCGGGTGGTGGCGGCGACCAACCGGAACCTCGAGCTGGAGATCCGCGAGGGCCGCTTCCGCGAGGACCTGTGGTTCCGGCTGAGCGTCTTCGCCATCCACGTGCCTCCGCTTCGCGACCGGTCCGAGGACATCCTCCCGCTCGCCGAGGCGCTGCTCAGGGAGCTGGGCCCGGAGCTGGGGCGGAAGGGGTTCCGGCTCGGCGAGCAGGCCAGGGCGCGGCTGCAGAACTATCCCTTTCCAGGGAACGTCCGCGAGCTGCGGAACGTGCTCGAGCGCGCGCTGGTCCTGGAGCCAGGGCCGGAGCTGACGCTCTCGCTGCTCGAGACGATGCGCGAGCCGGTGGAGGGCATGGCGCCTCCGGGCAGCTTCGTGGTGACCGGGGATCCGCGGCCGCTCGAGGACATCGAGAAGCGTTACGTGCGGCACGTGCTCGGCCAGCTCGGCGGGCGGCGGGTGGAGGCGGCGCGGGTGCTGGGGCTGAGCTACCCGACGTTCCTGAAGCGGCTCGAGGATTGAGGAGTGATGGCCGCGGCGCCCGCCTGAGTGGAGAGCGAGCTCGCGCCACGCCTCTGATTTCATTCCGCTGTACTCGCCGCTGCAGCGGAATTGCAGCGGCGCCCGACGCGCGCCGTCCGCCCGCGGAGCTACGCTTGGCAGGCGCATTGCATCACCAGCCACGTGACCGTGGTCGCACCTCTGGCGCTTCTCGCCGCACTCTCTGCAGCGCCCGACGCGCTCGATCTCTCGGCGCTCCCTGCCGAGCGTACGCTCGTCGAGCTGCTCTGGTTCCACACCCCCGAGATGACCGCGGCGCGAGCCCGCGTCGGCCAGGCTGAGGCGGAGGTCACCCGGGCCGAGCAGCTGCCCAACCCGGGCTTCGACTTCCAGTGGGGCACGCTGGCGCTCGGGACGACGAATCCACCGGGCTTGGACAAGCTCAAGGACGTCCCGAACTACACCTTCACCCTCAACCAGCTGGTCGAGATCGGCAAGCGCGGTCCCCGCAAGGCCGCCAGCCGTTCGGCCCGGGACGCCGTGCTGTTCGACACGGTGGAGACGCTGCGCCAGCGCTGGTTCGACCTCCTGGAGCGAATCTCGGAGGTGGCCACCGCGGAGATCCGCGTCGGCGCGCTCGAGGAGACGGTGCGCGATGCCCAGCGCCTCGCCGATCTCCAGGCGGAGCGACAGAGGCGCGGGGACATCGCCGGGCTCGACGTGGACCGCGCCGTGCTCGAGGCCGAGAAGTACGCCTCCAACCTCGGCCAGGAGCGTGAGCGGCTCGCCGCCGCGCTCCTCCTCTGCGCCCAGACGGTGGGCCTCCCCTGCCGCCCCTTCGGGAGCCCGGAGGCGGCGCGAACCTTCCTCGCCGGCCGCCTCGCGGCGAGCCACCCGGTGGCCAACCTCGAGCAGCGTCCCGACTTGCTCTCGCTCCAGGCGCAGGAGGCCGCCGCGCGGGACAGCCTCACCCTGGCCAGGAACCGGTGGATCCCCGACCCCACCTTCCGCATCGGCTACGTGCTCGATCAGTTCACCATCGCCGGCAACCAGCACCAGAGCCTGATGGTGGGGGTGAGCCTGCCGCTGCCGTTCTTCGAGCACGGCCAGGCGGAGACCAGGGCAGCCACCGCGCTCGCCGAGGCCGCCGGGCAGGCCCAGCTGCTGCTCCGGGCGGCGAGCATCCGCGACCTGTCGTCGCTCGAGCAGCAGCGCGAGGCCGCGCTTGCCCGCCGGAGCCGCCTGATGGAGCGCACCCTGCCGCTGGCCCGCGACGTGGTGCAGCGGCTCGAGACCGCCGTGACCCGCGGCGGCGCCCCCCTTCCGGACCTCCTCCTCGCGCGGCGCACGCTGGGCGAGCTCCAGCTCGACGCCGCCGACCTCGACCTCTTCGCCTTCCACCTCACGGTGGCGCAGGCCCGCGCGGCCGGGGATCTGCCGCCCTTGCCCGAGGACCTTCCCCATGTCCCCTGACGCAGGCTCCGGCGCCCTCGCCGGATTCCGCCGCGCCGCCCGTCCCTCGCTCCTCTTGGGCGGTGGCATCGCCTTCGTCGTCCTGGTGTTCGCCAGCTGGTTCCTGCTCCGCGAACGCGAGACGACGTCCCAGTCCGTCCATCGCATCACCGTCCAGGGCAACACCCTCCTCATCCCGGACCAGGCGCCGCAGTGGCGATACGTCGAGCTGGCGACCACCGTCGAGGCCCCTCCACTCCCACCGCCACCCGTCCCGGGACGGGTCAGCTTCGACGAGAAGCGGACCGCCTCCCTGAGCGCACCGCTGCCCGGCCGGGTGGAGCAGGTGCAGGTCCGCATCGGCGACCGGGTGCAGGAGGGAGACAAGCTGTTCAACGTCCGCTCCGCGGCATGGGCGGACCTCGAGCGGGAGATGGCCTCCGCCCGGGCGAACGTCGAGGTGAAGCGGCGGATCGCCGCCCGCGCTCGGGAGCTGGTGGAGATCCGCGCCGTCCCCGAGAAGGACGCGCTCGCCGCCGAGGCGGACCTCCACGAGGCCGAGCTGGCCGCGCGCGCCTCTTCTGCCAAGCGCGCCTCGCTCCGCATCGCTCCGGAGGGGGACAACCTCTTCTGGGTCATCGCCCCTCGCTCCGGCACCGTCGTGGACCTCGACGTGGTGGCGAGCCAGGAGGTCCAGCCGTCCGGGGACCACCCGCTGGTGCGCATCTCCGAGCTGTCCGAGGTGCTGGTCCTCGCCGACGTGCAGGAGAGCGACGCCTACGACCTGCGGGTGGGCGGACAGGTGACCATCCGCACCCGGGCCGGGAGCGTCACCCGGACTGGCACCATCGACCGCATCTCCGAGGTGGTGGACCCCAAGCGGCGCACCGTCGAGCTGCGCATCCGCGCGGCCAACGGGGACCGGGCGCTCCGCCCCAACTCCTTCGTCGACGTCGAGCTCCAGTCCGACCCCTCGCAGAGGCGGGTGCGCGTCCCCGCCGAGGCGGTGGTCACCGACGGCCAGAGCTCGGTGGTCTTCGTCTCCCGGGGCGAGGGGAAGCTCGAGCGGGTGACCGTCACCCCCGGCCGCCAGCGCGGCGGCGAGGTCGAGCTCCGGACGGGCCTCGAGCCCGGTGCGCGCTACGTCAGCAAGGGCGCCATTCTCCTCCTGAACCAGCTCGAGCTGGAGCACTGAGCCCGTGTTCCAGCACCTGGTCGACTTCTCGCTGAAGAACAAGGCAGCAGTGCTGGCCCTCACCGCCATCGTCGCGGTGTGGGGCTGGCTGTCGTTCCGCGACCTCACCGTCGAGGCGTTCCCCGACCCGACCGAGACGCAGGTCCAGGTCATCACCCTCTACCCGGGCCAGCCGTCCGAGGAGGTGGAACGTCAGCTCGGCCTTCCGCTGGAGCGGGCGCTGAACGGTATCCCCCAACTGTCGCGGCTCAGGAACCTGTCGCTGTTCGGGCTCTCCTTCGTCACCCTCACCTTCAACGACGGCACCGACGGCCTCTGGGCCCGGCAGCAAGTCCTGGAGCGGCTCCGCGAGGCCGACCTGCCCGACGGCATCGTCCCGCAGCTCGGGCCCTACGCCACGCCCATCGGTGAGGTGTACCGCTACACGCTGGTCGGCGCGGGCGGGGACCCGATGAAGCTCCGCACGCTTCAGGACTGGGTGGTGCGCCCGGCGTTTCTCCGGGTGAACGGCGTGGCCGACGTGGTGAGCATCGGCGGGCTCCAGCGGGAGATCCACGTCCAGCCCGATCCATCGCGGCTGGCGGCCCACGGGCTGACGCTGGCCTCGCTCGAGCAGGGCATCAAGGGCGGAAGCGTGAACGCCTCGGGTGGGGTGCTGGAGCGCGGGGCGGAGCAGTTCGTCATCCGCAGCGAGGGCCTCTTCACCACCGTGGAGGACCTGAAGGCGGTCCGCCTGGCGACCGAGGAGGGCACCCCGGTCTTCCTCAAGGACGTGGCCACGGTCACCGAGGGCTGGTCGCCGCGGCAGGGCGTGGTCAGCCGCAACGAGTCGATGGACACCGTGCAGGGCGTGGTGCTGATGCGGCGGGGGGAAAACCCCTCGCAGGTGCTGGCGCGGATCCGGGGCGCGGTGAAGGACATCGACCACCGGCTCGCGCCCGACGGGGTGAAGCTGGACCCGTTCTACGACCGCACCGACCTGGTCGGCACCACGCTGCGGACGGTGGGCCACAACCTGCTCGAGGGGGCGGTGCTGGTGACCCTGGTCCTCTTCGTGTTCCTGCTCGATCTGCGCGCCGCGCTGGTGGTGGGCACGCTCATCCCGCTGTCCCTGCTCACCTCGTTCATCTACCTCCATCTGAGAGGGATGAGCGCCAACCTCCTATCGATGGGAGCGGTGGACTTCGGGGTCATCGTCGACGGCGGGGTGGTGATCGTCGAGGCCATCCTGGCCCGCATGGCGCTGTCGCGGAGCTCGGCCGAGACGGTGGAGCAGAACATCCGAGAGGCGACCACCGCGGTGGTGAGGCCGACGGTGTTCGCGCTCCTGATCATCATCGCTGCCTACCTGCCCATCTTCCTGCTCCAGCGGGTGGAGGGCCGGATCTTCTCCCCGATGGCGAACACCGTGGTCTCGGCGCTGGCCGGAGCGCTGTTCTTCTCGGTGACCCTGGTACCGGTGCTCGCCGCGCTGGTGTGGCGGAGGCCACCTACCCACGGCGAGTCGCCGCTCCTCTCCTGGGTGGCGAAGCGGTACGAGCCCACGCTGCGCTCTTGCCTCAAGCACCCGGCCCTGCTCCTCGGGTCGGTCACCGTGCTCCTCGCTGCCGCGGCGATGGTCCTCCCGAGGCTGGGGAGCGAGTTCCTCCCCGAGCTGAACGAGGGCGCGCTGTACATGACCTTCACCCTGCCGGCCAACAGCTCGCTCACCGAGGGGCGGAAGCTCGTGCCGCGCATCACCCAGCTGCTCCAGGGCGCGCCCCAGGTCGAGTCGGTGCTCTCGCAGCTCGGCCGCCCCGAGGACGGGACCGACGCGAAGCTGGCCAACAACCTCGAGTTCTTCGTGAAGCTGAAGCCCCCGGACCGCTGGCCTCGCGAGACGCCGACCCTGGGCAGCGTGCTCGACGTGCTGCAGTCCCGCATCGCGGAGATCCCTGGCATCGAGGTGAACTTCAGCCAGCCCATCCGCGACAACGTCAACGAGAGCATTAGCGGGCAGCAGGGGCAGATCGCGGTGAAGCTCTACGGCGACGACCTGGCCGCGCTCCAGGCCCAGGCGGAGAAGGTGAAGGCGGCCATCGCCAAGGTGCCCGGAGCGGCGGACCTGGCGCTGGTGAAGAGCGCCTCAGTCCTCCAGGTCAGGGTCAAGCCGAACCGGGTGACGCTGGCCCGCTACGGGATGGACCTCGGCGACTTCCAGCACGTGTTCCAGACCGCGCTCGGCGGCCGGCCGGTGGCCGACTTCTGGGAGGGTGAGCGCAAGTTCGACGTGGTGCTGCGGCTTCCCCCGGCCGACCGCGACGACGTGGAGAAGGTCCGCTCGCTGCGCGTCCCGGTGGACGGAGGCCTCACCATCCCGCTCTCGGCGCTGGCCGACGTGGAGACCGGCGTGGGCCGGGCGAGCATCAACCGGGAGAACGGCCGCCGCTACATCGGCATCCGGATGAACGTCCGGGGGCGGGACATGGGGGGCTTCGTCAACGAGGCCCGCGAGCGGGTGGAGCAGGAGGCGCCACTGGGCAAGGGGATGTCCATCGAGTGGGGCGGCGAGTTCGAGAACAAGGAGCGGGCCATGGCCCGGCTGGCGACGGTGGTCCCGGTCGCCCTGCTCATCACCCTGGTCCTGCTGTTCAAGGCGTTCGACTCGCTGTCCCTGGCCATCCTCACGCTGCTCAACGTGCCCTTCGCGCTCCTCGGCGGGGTGTTCGGTCTGTGGGCATTTGGCTTCCCGCTCAGCGTCTCGGCGGCGGTGGGCTTCATCGCCCTTATCGGACAGGCATCGCTCAACGGCGTGCTGGTGCTCTCGGCGATCGCCGGGCGGCGTGAGCGGGGCGAGTCGCTGGACCAGGCCATCCTCGCCGGGGCGCGGGAGCGGCTCAGACCGGTGCTGATGACCGCCAGCCTCGCCGCCCTGGGGCTGGTGCCGGCGGCGCTCTCCCGCGGCATCGGGAGCGAGACCCAGCGTCCGCTGGCGGTGGTCATCGTGGCCGGAACGCTCTCGGCCTGTGCGCTCACCCTGCTGCTGCTCCCGGTGATGTACCGGATCTGGGAGCGGCTGGTGGAGCGTTCACGACCCGCCGGAGCGCGAACCACCGCCGAGCCCGCGGTCGGGCCCGTCTGACAGGGCTCCTTCCGTTTGCCACAGGAGTTCTCCCCAAGTTGGCGCTGGGGCCTGTCCGGAAGCTGTGGGAAGGTGCCGCGGATGTTCGGGTCGGCCGGCACCAGGTTCTGGCGCGGCGTGCGCGAGCCCTGGCAGCTCATGGCCAGGATGCGGGCCCACCCTCCGCTGTGGCACCGGTACTGGCGCATCGTGGGCATCCAGGTGGTGGTGACGGTCCTCGCGGGGGCGGTGGTCTTCTGGGTGGGCAAGCAGGGTGCAGACGTCTGGCGCGACGCGTTTGAGCCAGAGCCCGCCCCGGCCTCCAGCGCACCCGCGACCACCTCCGCCGCCAGCCCGCCGGCAGGCGGGGCGCTGCCTGCCGCCACGCCCGGGCCAACCGAGACCCGGGCGGCTCGCCCGGGTGAGCCATCCCCGGCCGGCGCGCCCCAGGCCGCGAAGGACGCGGCGGCCGCGGCCGGGGAGCCCGAGGAGGAGGTCGCGGACGAGGAGGAGGAGTCCGACGCCCAGGACAACTCCGATGCTCGGATCGAGGCGGCCGCCCGAGCGCTGGAGCACGCCCCGCCCTCGGAGCGAGCCAAGCGCACCACCGAGCTGCTGGACCGCGCGCTCTCGCGGGCGAAGCAGAAGAGCGAGCACGTGCAGCGGCGCACGGAAGCGAGCCCTGTGGGGGGCCCAGAGCAGACGGGGGAGGCGCTCCAGGAAGAGCGTACCGAGCTGCACGACGACCTCGAGGAGCTGAGGAACGACGCCGAGGAGCTGGCCAGCCACCCGCCGACGGCGTTCGCCGAGGCGCGGGCCCAGCGCCGGAAGCTCGAGCGTCGGCTGGAGCGGCTGGAGCGGCGCGCTGCCGACCTCTCCAGTCGAGGCACCCCGCCGCTCACCATGGAGGAAGCAGGAGCGATCACCGCGGTCCGCTCGGCGCTCGGCACGGCACGGAGCACCGAGCGCGGGCTGCGAGGGCGGCTGAACGCCATCCTCGCCCTCCTGGCGGCGCTGTACGCCTCGCTCAGCATCGCCCAGGCCGGGGTGCTGGCCATGTCCCGCGACTTCCACGATGCGCTCTCGCGCGAGCTGAGCCTGCTGGTCCAGGTGGCGCCAGAGGACCCGCCGATGCGGCCGCGCATCCGGCTCGATGTGCCCTGGGTGCGACGCAAGACCAACCGGCGCGTCCAGTTCTTCCTCGGGTTCCTCCCGGGCATCGTCCTCATCTCGGCGGTGACCTCGCTGCTTCCGCTGCGGCGACCCCTGGTCTCCCTCCTCACCGCGTGCTGGTCCGCCTACTGGTGGGTGGTGATGACCGCCGGACAGACCGCCCGGGCCTGGTCGCCCCCCGAGACCACCCCGCCGCCGTGGTACCTGCGGGGGTGGAACTTCCTCACCACCCGCGTCTTCCTCTTCCGCTGGGCGCTCCCCCGGGCCTGGGGAGGAATCTGGGCCCGGTTTGCCCGCCGGTTCTACGGGCCCTCGGAGCGCGTCGAGGAGCAGCCGCTCGAGTTCGCCGGACTGGCGCTCAGCCGGGCGGTGGCGTTGTTTCCCATCTTCAAGCTCCTGGTGCGGCCGGTGTTCCCGGTCGCGGCGGCGCACCTGCTCGTCGAGCACGCGGCGCTGGCCAGGCTTCCCGTTCCGGTCACCGCGATGGAGGTGGCCGATGCCGCCGCCCGGGCGCCGGACCCCGAGGCCCGCGCCCACTCCGGCGTCGCCGGTTGAGCGCCGCGGTCAGAGCGCCGGCCGCGCTTCCTCGTCTGCACCCAGCGCCGCGCCCAGCGGCGTCTTCACCTGCTTGAAGACCACCGGTCGGGGGTCCTCCTCGAGCATCAGGGCAGTCCGGGCATCCGAGAGGAGCTCCTCGTCGGCGCTCTCCACCGCGATCTGCTGCCCCGAGACACGGAAGCTGTGCCCGAGCTCGTCGGCGAAGGACTCGGCGAGGACGACGGTGGAGGCCACGGTCCTCGGGGCCCCCTTGAGGCTGAGGTCGTGGTGGTGGCCGAGCACGTCGATGACCGTGTCCGGCATCCCCCACATCCGGGCGATGGCCGCGGACTGCTCGGGGTGGAGCAGGTCCAGGTGGAGCCACATCTCCGCCGCATCGACCTGGATCTCCCAGCTCGTGGAGAGCTCCTCCAGCGCCAGGAGGGTGGCGACGCTGCCCAGGTCGTGCAGCAGGCCACAGAGGAACGACTGCTCCGGAGAGGCACCGGCCACCACCGCCGTGCCGCGGGCCAGGTGGGCGACGGCCACCGAGTGGCGCCGGAGCGACTCGCGGAGCGCCGCGTTCTGGCTCCCGGTGAAGCAGGACATGGTCATCGCCGACTCCAGGGCCACGTTCCGGGTCCCGGAGACACCCAGCCGGACCACCGCCTCCTTGAGCGTGCTGACCACCTGGCGGCCGGCGTAGGCGGCGGACCGCGCACGCTTCACCACCTGCGCCGCCAGCACCGGGTCCCGGCCGAGCGCGTCCGCCGCCTGGCCGATCTCCATGTCCTCGCGCTCGGTGAGCGAGAGCAGCTCCATCGCCGCGGCGGGAAAGGTGGGCGGACGCCAGGTGGGGGACTGGAAGAGGGACTTCACCTCTGCCAGCACTGACTCGTGGCTGATGGAACGTCGGTTCGCGCGGGCGAGCATGAGACGCCAGCGCACCTGCAGGAAACACTCCACCTCGCCGCGGGGCGTCGAAGGTGGGGGTCCCGGAGCCGGGTGGAGTGACACGCGTCTTCGTTTGTTCCGGCCCACGAGAGAAGCGGGGTGTCCACCCGCGCGCTCCAGAGGGGAACGGCCCACGGGGTGCGCCGGGGCGACGCGCGCAGGCGCGGCGCTCGCACCGGGTTCGCCTCGACCGGCCGACGAAATTTGTCACCGGGGGAGGCAGCTCCCTGAGTCTCCGGCGCGCTCCAGGGTGTCTGCCGAGGGGTTCGCCGTCGGTGCGAGCCCGTTGACCAGGTGTGTAGCGCCCCCGCGCGGTGGTCGCGCCGTACCCGTGCGACAGCGTCTCCAGGAGCCACTCCCCGCTCGGAACGCCACGCTTCTGGCGTCATGGAACGGCGTTTGCTGACGGTGTTCTACGTTCAACAGCTCTCCGACTGGGGACACATCCGATGCCGCCCGTCTTGCAGACCCGCGACACCGTCTCGACCACACCCGCGCTGATCCACTCCGATGACTCGCCGCTCGGGCCCGTGCTCCGTACCTGCCTGAAGATCGCCCGGAGCGACGCCACCGTCCTGATCACCGGGGAGACCGGCACCGGCAAGGAGGTGCTGGCCCGGACCATCCACTCCGCCAGCGAGCGGGGCGACGGTCCGCTGGTGCCGGTGAATTGCGGCGCCATCCCCGACGCGCTGCTCGAGTCGGAGCTCTTCGGGCACGTGCGCGGCGCCTTCACCGGCGCCCACCAGGCCCGCCGCGGCCGGCTGGCGCTGGCCCACGGGGGCACGCTGTTCCTCGACGAGATCGGCGAGCTGCCGTTGCACCTGCAAGTGAAGCTGCTGCGGGTGCTCCAGGAGCGGGCCTACGAGCCGGTGGGCAGCGCGGAGTCCGTGCCGGCCGACTTCCGCCTCATCGCCGCCACCAACCGGGACCTGGCCGCCGAGGTCGAGGCCGGACGCTTCCGGCGCGACCTCTACTACCGGCTCCTGGTGTGCCCGGTGGAGCTTCCGCCCCTCCGCGCGCGGCCGGCGGACATCCCGGTGCTGCTCGAGCACTTCTGGCGCAACCGGGGGGAGACCCGTCCCCTCCACCCGGCGGCGGTCGCCCAGCTGACCACCTATGCCTGGCCGGGCAACGTCCGTGAGCTGGAGAATCTGGTGGAGCGCATCTCGGTGTGCACCGAGGGGCCGATCATCCTGCCCGCCCACCTTCCTCCGCATCTCCGGGGCTCCGCCCCTCCGGCGCAGGGTCGGGCCGCCGAGCCGGCGACGCTGGCGGCGGTCACTCCGATCCGTCCCGAGCCGGTGGAACCCCCCTCCACCCCGGAGCCGATCGCCGCGCTGGCCGCGCTGCCCGACGTGCGGACCCTCCCGCTGCCCATCGACGTTCCCCTCCTCCTCCGCCAGCTCGAGGACGCATTCATCGAGGCCGCGCTCCGGCAGTCGGCGGGGAACAAGAAGGCCGCGGCGGACCTCCTCGGCCTACAGCGCACCACGCTGGTGGAGAAGCTCCGCCGTCGGAATCGCGACGCGTCAATCGCCTGACCGGCCGAGCCACGGCGATGACACGCGACGGCCCGGACCGGGGCTCACCCCTCGCAAGCCCCGACGAACGCTCGCCCATTCGGTCGGCGGCGCGGTGCGCATGTCGCTTGCAGAGTGGCGGCCGCGTGACGCTCGCTTCGATCCTGCTCGCCGCCACCGCGGTCGCCGCTCCGGCGTCCATCGACCCTGGGCTCGGCGCGGCGCTGAGCACCGAGCGCCTGGCGCTGCCGGCGCGCTTCGGAGCCATCAGGATCGTGCCGGAGGAGATGGGGGCCCGCATCACCCTCGTTCCCGAGCAGGACCCGGCGGGCCTTCGACGCCATCTCTCGCAGGCCCACGCCGAGCTGTGCCCCACCGTGAGCCTGGAGGGGCGCGCCGTGCTCCTCACCTGTCGCGTCCGCACGCTCCAGGCCCGGCTGATCGACGGACCGCAGCGTGCGCTCGAGGTGCGTCAGATGGCCGGCCTGCCCTGGTCCGGGGAGATCGAGGGGCCTCCGCGGGTCTTCTATCCACCCGAGCAGCTCGGGCTGGGCGCGGCCTGCCCCGGTGACACCCCGGAGGCCCGGGCAGAGTGTGCCTTGCACGAGGACGCGCCCGAGGCCGCGCTGGCAGCACTCCGCTCCGTCACCCACCCGACCAGCGGCTACGTGGGACTTCGCCTCGGGGACCTGGCGCTGCAGACCGGCTCCGTCGCCGAGGCCGCCACGGCCTGGAAGCGCGCGCTGCTCTCCGACCCCTTCGGACGGATGGCCCGGGCCCGCCTCTGCGAGCTGGACGGCAGCTGCCTGCGAACCGCCCGCGAGCCCTCGGTCTTCGACTCCGGAGGCCTGCCCGAACCGCTGCGCTCGGAGCTGGAGCTCCGCCACGCCCGGGCGCTGGTCTTCACCGGGCGCATCGCCGAGGCCGCCGCATTGCTCCGGGTCCGGATGGGCATCTGCGCGCTCGGCGTCCGGCTCTGCCAGGCGATGGTCCTGGAGATGCTCCGCTCGCCCGATGCTCGGGACGTGGGCCTCGAGGTCTACTTCGAGCTGCCCGACCGCACCGAGCCGCCGTTGGGTTCGGCGATGGCCCGCGCGGCTGCCCTCGCCGCCGCCGCTGCCGGCGCGCCGCTCTTCGGCGCGAAGATCCTTGCCGGCACGGCCTCCGCCGCCAGCCCCGACGAGCTCGAGGCGCACCTCACCCAGGCTGCCGAGCTGTTCCTCGAGGTGGGAGACCGGGCCCGCGCCCGGGTGGTGCTCGAGTACGCGCGCTCCCGCGTCGGGGACAAGCGCTTCCTCCTGCGCCCCTGGAGCTCGCTGTGGCGGAGGCTCGGGGGCGGACCGCCGGCCCGGCTTGCTCCGCTCCCGGCGCTCGCCCCCGGCGTGGAGCAGGACCTCGCTTCGGCCGAGGCCGCCCTCCGGAGGGCACGGGGAGTCCCGACGCCATGACCGCCCCCTTGCTGGACACGGTCAGCCCGGCGATGCGCGAGGTCATCGCCGCGGTGGACGACGTGGCTTCGACCACCGTCACCGTCCTCCTGGTCGGCGAGAGCGGCACGGGCAAGGAGGTCCTCGCCCGGGAGATCCACCGTCGCTCCGAGCGCGCCTGTGGGCCCTGGGTGGCGGTCAACTGCGCGGCGCTCCCCGCCGAGCTCCTCGAGTCCGAGCTCTTCGGGCACGAGCGCGGCGCCTTCACCGGCGCCTCGGAGCGCCGGGCCGGGCGCTTCGAGCAGGCCCACGGCGGCACCCTGCTCCTCGACGAGGTCTCCGAGCTGCCGCTCTCCCTCCAGGCCAAGCTGCTCCGGGTCCTGCAGGAGCGCGAGGTGGACCGGGTGGGCGGGAGCAGGCCGGTGCCGGTCGACGTCCGGGTCATCGCCTCGACCAACCGCGAGCTCCCGGCGCTGGTGGCCGGCGGCAGCTTCCGGGCCGACCTCTTCTACCGGCTGGACGTCTTCCCCATCCACCTGCCGCCGCTCCGCCGCCGCCCCGAGGACCTCCCCAGGCTGGCCGCTCACCTCGTCGACGCGCTGGCTGCCGAGCTCGGACGGCCCGCAGCCGCGCTCTCCCCGGAGGCGATGGAGTCGCTCCTGGCCCACCGCTTCCCCGGCAACGTTCGCGAGCTGCGCAACGTGCTCGCCCGCGCTCTGCTGCGCTCCCGCGGCGGGATGCTCGACCGCGAGCACCTGGGGCTCTCGGCTCGGCCCACCGCTCCGTCCGAGACACCCTTCTCCCAGCTGCCGCTCGAGCTGCCACGGCTGGAGCAGCTGGCCATCGCCGAGGCGCTCCGGCGCTGCCGGGGCAACCGCACCCACGCTGCCCGGATGCTGGGCATCGGGCTGCGGACGCTCCGCAACAAGCTCCGCGAGACCCGCGCCCCGGTGTGCTCGCCCCTGTCTCCCGAGGTGCACGCATGAAGCTCTTCGACGCCACGCTCTCCACGCTGGAGAAGGCCCTCGACGTCCGGCTGGTCCGCCAGAACGTCCTCGCCTCCAACCTGGCCAACGCCAACACCCCGGGCTTCCAGCCGCAGGACGTGGACTTCGCCCGGAGCCTCGAGGCGGTCCAGGCGCAGTCCACCGCGGGCGAGGGGTCGCTGCCCGCCGAGCAGGCGGTGGTCACCGTGCCGATGCCCGGCGCCTCCCCGGGGCTCGACGGCAACGGCGTGGACGCCGACCGGACCATGGTCGCGCTCGCCCAGAACGCTCTGCAGTACGGCGCCGCGGCGCGGGCCGCGGGGAAGAAGCTCGCCATCCTCCGCTACGTGGTCACTGACGGGAACGGCTGAACCGGAGACACCCCATGGACTTCTTCACTGCACTCGACATCAGCGCCTCCGGGCTCTCGGCCGAACGGACCCGGGTCAACGCCGCTACCTCCAACTTGGCCAACGCCGAGTCCACCCGGGGGCCCGACGGCGGGCCGTACCGGCGGATCGACCCGGTGCTGCAGACCGCCCCCTTCGAGGCCACGCTCGCCGGAGCCGCGGGGGGGGCCGCCCCGGCCGGGGTTCAGGTCTCGGAGCTGGTGGCCGACCCGACGCCGGGGCGCCGGGTCTACAGCCCGGGCCACCCGGACGCCGACGCCGAGGGCTTCGTCACCCTGCCCAACGTCGACCCCATCCACGAGGTGGTGAACCTCATGTCGGCCTCCAAGGCCTACGAGGCCAACGCCACCGCGGTGGAGACCCTCAAGACCATGAGCCAGCGCGCCCTGGACATCACCCGGTGAGCACCATGAATCGCATCGACGGAGCCGCCTCCGACCTCCTCTCGCTCCCGGTTCGTCGCCCCGCCGGCCCCTCGCCCACCGCCGCCACCCCGTCGGCGAGCTTCGGCGAGACGCTGGGGCGCGCCCTGGGCGAGGTGGAGACGCTGCAGCAGAGCGCCGACCGGGAGTCGGCCCGGGTCGCGGAGGGCGGCGGGAACCTCCACGAGACCGCGCTGGCCCTGGAGAAGGCGGACGTGGCCATGCGCCTGGCGGTGAAGGTCAGAAACCGGGTGGTCGAGGCCTACCAAGAAGTGATGCGGATGAGCGTGTAGCGCCATGGACCCTCTCCTTCGACAGCTGCGGGAGCTGCCCGCCCGTCTGGCCGCGCTGAGCGGCGGGAAGAAGCTCGGCCTCGCCGCGGCGGTCTGCGGGGCGCTGCTCCTCGGGCTGCTGGTGCCCATGCTCACCGGAGCGGCCGACGGCTGGCAGTACGTCTTCACCAACCTCACGCCGGAGGACAGTGCCGAGGCGGCCTCGCGTCTCAAGGCGGCGGGCATCCCCTTCCGGCCCGAGGCCCAGGGCGCGGCGCTGGCCGTCCCCGCCTCGAAGGTGTACGACGCGCGGCTCCTCCTGGCCTCGGCCGGAATCCCCCGCGGCGGCGGCGTGGGGTTCGAGCTTTTCGACCGCGGTGATCTCGGGGTGTCCGAGTTCACCCAGAAGGTGAACCTCCGCCGGGCCATCGAGGGCGAGCTGGCCCGCACCATCGGGCGGCTGGCCTCGGTGCGCAGCGCGCGGGTCCACGTGACCTTGGCGGAGAAGGGCCTCTACCGGGACGACGACCGCAAGGCCTCGGCGGCGGTGGTGGTCTCGCTGCAGCCCGGGCGCACCCTGGACGAGCGCGAGCTGGCCGGCATCCGGCACCTGGTGGCCTCCGCGGTCCCTGGGCTCGCGCCGGACTCGGTCACCGTCGTCGATGGCCGGGGGACGGTGCTCGCGGCGACCGACGGGCCGGGAGAGGCCGCCACCTCCTATCAGCGGACGCTGGAGCGCGATCTCGAGAAGCGCATCGTCGACATGCTCGAGCCGGTGGTGGGCGCGGGCGCCGTCGTCGCCCGGGTGAGCGCCACCGTGGACGCGAGCGAGGTGACCAGCACCGCGGACGTCGTCGACCCCGACGCCTCTGCTCTGCGGAGCGAGCGCAGCCTCACCCAGACCCAGGCCTCCACCGCCCCGGGCGTCGGTGGGGTGGCCGGCGCGGCAGCCAACCAGCCGCTGTCTCCCACCGGCGCACAGGCGTCCACCGGCAACCAGAGCTCGGCCAACGTGAATGACCAGGTGCGCAACTACGACGTGAGCAAGACCACCACCGTCACCGTCCAGCGCACCCCCCGCCTCCGCCGGCTCTCCGCCGCCGTCCTGCTCGACGGGGTGGACGGCAAGCCGCGCGTCGCAGAGGAGGTCACCCGGCTCGGCGAGCTGGCCCGCCGGGCCATCGGCTTCGACGCGGTCCGCGGCGATCAACTCGACATCTCCAGCTCTCCCTTCACTCACTCGGAGGAGCCCGCCGCGCCGGCGAAGCCTGGCTCCAACCGGCCGCCGCTCAGCTGGATCGCCGCCGGCGCCGGCGGGTTGCTCCTCCTGGCCATCCTCGCCGTCCTGCTCCTCCGCCGCCGGCCGGCGGCGCTCCAGGGGCAGCCGGTGCTGCGGCCGGGGGCCAGGGTCTCCGAGCTGGAGGCCGGGCCCGCTCCCCTTCCCGCATCGCTGAACCGGTCGGCGGCGCTTCCCGATCCTGACGCCGCCCTCCGCGACCGGGCCCGCGATCTGGCTGGACGAGACCCGGCGCGCGCTGCCCACCTGGTCCGGGCGTGGCTCTCCGCCGACGCCGATGCAAGTCCCGAGGTGAACCGTGGCTGAGACTGCTCCTGCCCGCCGCAACCCCGAGGTTCCCACGGGACCAGGCGCCCGGAAGGCCGCGGCGCTGCTCCTGGGGCTCGGGCCCGAGGCGGCCACGCAGATCTTCAAGCTCCTCGGCGAGCACGAGGTGCGGAGCCTGGCCGCCGGGGCCAAGTCGCTCCGGCGCGAGGGCGGCAACACCGTGCCCGAGGCCCTGAGGGACTTCGTCCGCCTGGTGGAGACCGTGGGCGGCGAGACGCTCGCCGGCGACGAGCTGCTCCGCGACTTCGCCTCGCGGGCGCTCGGGCCGGAGGTGGTGCGGAGGACCTTCGACGGCATCGTGCCTCCTCCCCAGCCGGACGAGATCCTGGGGTCCGTCTCCCAGGCCGACCCCGAAGCGCTGGCGATGGTCCTGGGGCGCGAGCAGCCACAGACCGTGGCCCTCGTCCTGAGCACCCTGGACCCCGAGCGGGCGGTGGCGGTGATGGACAAGCTCCCGCCGCGGCTGCGCCCGGAGGTGGTGCGCCGGATGGCCACCCTCGAGTCGGTCTCGCCGGAGGTGCTCCGCGAGGTGGGCCACGCCCTCGGCGCCGAGCTGCGCAGCGTGGCCGCCGGTGGCATGCGCCGCGTCGACGGACGCAATGCCGCGCTGGAGATCCTCCGCCGGGCGCCCACCCCGGAGCAGGCCGAGGTGGTGGCGCAGATCGAGAAGGAGGACCCGGCGCTGGCCACCGAGCTGAAGACCAAGCTCTTCACCTTCGATGACCTGGGAAACCTCATCGACCGCGACGTCCAGACCCTCCTCAAGGAGGTGGACATGGGCCGGCTCACCCTGGCGCTCAAGGGCGCGCCCGCGGCGGTCAAGGACAAGTTCCTCAAGAACATGTCCAGCCGCGCCTCGCAGATGCTGGCCGACGACCTGGCGGCGCTCGGGCCGGTGCGCCTCGCGCAGGTGGAGGCCGCCCAGGCGGAGATTGCCCGCATCGCTCAGACCCTCGGCGAGCAGCAGCGCATCACCCTGGTTCGCCCCACCGATCGGATGCTCTAGATGCGCGCCTCCCAGCCCCGACGCCCGCGGTTCCTCGACGTGCTCCCGGCGCAGCGCGGCGTCCAGCCGGTGACCTTCCCCCGGCCCGGCGCCGAGCCTGGCCCCGCGTTGCGGCGGCTGGTTGCCGCGACGCCCGACGCGCAGCTCCAGCCGCCGACGCACGACGGACCGCCCCCCTCACCGGCCCCCGCCCAGACCCCGGTGGGTCTGCCCCCCGAGGCGCTGGGGCGGCTGGCCGCGGCGATCGACCTCTTGAAGTCCCAGGCCGAGCGCCTGGCCGAGCGGGCGCGTTCCGACGCCCTGGAGATCGGCTTCCAGGTCGCCCGGCGCATCCTCGAGACCGAGCTCCGCTCCAGCCCCGATGCGCTCTTCGCGCTGGTCCGCTCCGCGCTCCGCAAGGCGGGCGAGTCGCGCCGGGTGACGGTGCGCCTTCGGCCGGAGGACGTGGCCCAGCTGGAGACCACCGCCGGGAAGCAGACCCTGGCCGAGTTCTCCGCGGCGCAGATCGAGCTCAAGGCCGACTCGGCGCTCGGGCCCGGCGACGTGGTGGTGGACACCGACTTCGGCCGCATCGACGGCCGGCTGGCCAGCCGGCTGGACGAGCTGCGTCGCGCCGTCGATGGCTCGGCGATGGAGGATGCCGGGTGAAGCTCTGCAACCTCGAGGCGATCCAGCGGGTGCTGGACGAGGCCGAGCCGCTCCCGGTCACCGGCACGGTGACCCGGGCCAACGGCCTGCTGGTCGAGGCGATGCTCCCCCAGGTCTCGGTGGGGAGCTGTGTGGAGATCCGCACCCGCGACGGGGTGGTGGCCGCCGAGGTGGTTGGCTTCGACCGCGGCGTGGCCCAGCTGATGACCCTGGGCAAGCTGGACGGCATCGGCGAGGGCGCGGCGGTGGTCCCCCGCGCCTCCGCGGCGCAGGTTCCGGTGGGCGAGGGACTCCTCGGGCGGGTGGTGGACGCGCACATGCGCCCGCTCGACGGGGGCCCCTCGCCGCTGCTCCGGACGCGCCTTCCGGTGAACGCCCCACCTCCGCAGGCGATGACCCGGCGGCGCATCGCCCACCCCCTCGAGCTTGGCATCCGCGTGCTCGACACCTGCCTCACGGTGGGCGAGGGCCAGCGGGTGGGCATCATGGCCGGTCCCGGGGTGGGGAAGAGCGCCCTGCTCGGCATGCTGGCCCGGGACTCCCGGGCCGACGTGGTGGTGGTGGGCCTCATCGGCGAGCGAGGCCGCGAGGTGCGCGAGTTCATCGAGCGCGACCTCGGGGAGGGCCTCTCCCGCTCGGTGGTGGTCACCGCCACCAGCGACGAACCGCCGGTGCTGCGGATCCGCGCGGCCCTGGCCGCCACCGCGGTCGCCGAGTACTTCCGGGCGCACGGGCAGCGGGTGCTGCTCCTGATGGACTCGCTCTCCCGGGTGGCCATGGCCCAGCGGGAGATCGGCCTCTCCGTCGGCGAGCCGCCGACGTCCAAGGGGTACCCGCCGAGCGTCTTCGGCCTGCTCCCACGCCTCCTGGAGCGCGCGGGCAACGACGCGGGCTCGGGGAGCATCACCGGCTTCTACACCGTGCTCGCCGAGGGGGACGACCAGGCCGACCCGGTGGTCGACGCCTCGCGCGCGGTGCTCGACGGTCACATCGTCCTCAGCCGCCGGCTGGCCGAGTCGGGCCACTTCCCGGCGGTGGACGTCCTGGCGAGCGTGAGCCGGGTGATGCCGGACGTGGTGACTCCCTCCCACGCCGCGCTGGCGCGCCGGGTGCGCGAGGTGCTCTCGGCCTACCGGGACTCGGCGGACCTCATCGAGCTCGGGGCCTATGTCCAGGGGTCCAACCCCCGCGTGGACCGGGCCCTGGCCTGCCGCGACGCCCTGAACGCCTTCCTGAGGCAGGGGGTCCAGGAGTCCACCTCACTGAGCGAGTCGCTCGCCGCCCTGGAGCGGGTGCTCCTTCCCACCAGGGGAGACGGCCGTGCTTGAGCTCGCCGCAGTCCTCCTGCTCACCCTCGGGGCGACCCCGGAGCCCCCGGTGGCGCCGAAACCTCCGGTCATTCCGAAGATCGACCTCCCGGTGCCCGAACGGAAGGCGCCGACGGTCCAGGCCGACCCCCACCCCGCCACCGAGACGGTGGGACCGGAGGCGGCCGACGCGGGTGTGGGGGCGCGCCCGGCCGCCGAGGTGGTCGCGCCCCCGCTCTCTGCGGCGATGCTCTGCGAGGAGCTGCGCAAGAACAGCCGGGAGCAGCGCGCCACCCGCGAGAAGCTGGATGGCGAGCGGGCCGAGCTGGCGAAGGAACGCGCCCGGCTCGAGCAGCTGGTGGCGCAGATCGAGAAGGCGCGGGCCGCGCTCCGGGCCGAGACCTCGGAGCTGGAGCAGCTGGCCAAGGGCGTGCACCGCACCCCCGCGTGGCAGGAGCCACCGCCGTCCGCCGAGCCGGGCAAGGGTCCGGTGGAGAGCACCGCCAAGGCCATCCGGGCGATGAAGCCGGATCAGGCGGCGGTCCTGGTCTCCCGGCTGGATCCGCGCCTGGCCGCGGCAGTGCTTCGCCGCATGCGCCCGGCGGATGCGGGCGCGGTCATCGAGCGGCTTCGCCCCGAGCTCGCCTCGGCGCTGGTGACCACCATGGCGTCGGCCCCGCCCGAGGAGAAACGATGAAGGCGCGCACCTCCCGCCCAGCAGCCGAGGCCGCCCCCTCCTCCGAGGCAAGCCCCGCCGCCGAGACGCTCCAGCCCCGTGGGCGAAAGAAGTCGGGCAAGAAGTCCGAGGGCTCGCCCCAGAGCTTCGCCGCGGCGCTCGGCGAGCACCTGCGCGCAGCCGGCGCGGGGCTCCCCTCGATGCCCCACGCCGCGCGAACCTCCCATCAGACCGGCCGAGAGCGCCGGTCGGCGGACGCCCCCGCTCCGTCCGCGGTGTCCACCCGACCCGGGCGGACGACCCCCGCCCGCGACGCCGCCCCGTCGCCGGCGCCGGAGGCCGCGGTGGCACGGAGGGACGGCGCGCCCACCGCTGCGCCGGTCGCGCCCGGCAACCTGGACGCGCCCCGAGCGTCGGCGGCGGAGCCGAAGCCCGCGCCCGAGCCAGTCCGTCTCCTGCCTCCGGAGGCCCACGCCGACGCGAGCCTCCAGGGTGCGGTCCTTCCCCGCGCGGCGCACGTCATGCTCGAGGCCGGCTCCGCCGGCGAGGTGGCCCTGCACCTCAGGGTGCGCGACGGCGTGGCCGAGCTCCGGCTCGACGGCCAGGCCGGGCCTGCGCTCGCGCGGCACGAGCGGGTACTCTCCACCGAGCTCGCCAGCCACGGGCTGCAGCTGCGGCTCGACGTCACCGCGCCGGTCCAGTCCGCGGCGAGGGCCGAGTCGCTGGCTGCCGGCGCACAGGGTGACCGCAACGGCCAGCCGCCCCCGGACGATCCGCGCGAGGCGCCCGACGACGGCGCCCCGCCGCCCCGCGGTGGCCCGGCACGAACCCCCAAGCTCCGCCCCGATGGGCGAATCCACGTGGAGGCCTGACCGATGCCCCTCACCGTCAACAGCACGCCGGCGAGCACCACTCCCCCCTCCACCGCTTCCACCCAGGGCCCGAGCCAGCTCGGCCAGCAGGACTTCCTCAAGCTCCTGATGGCCCAGCTGTCCAACCAGGATCCCACCGCCCCGGCCGACAGCCAGGCCTTCGTCGCCCAGCTGGCGCAGTTCGCGCAGGTCGAATCGTTGACCACCATGTCCAGCCAGCTGAACACCATGGTGGTGGCCCAGGCCTCGGCCAACCAGCTGAGCACCGCCGCGCTGGTGGGCAAGCAGGTCGCCTACTCCAGCAACACCGTGCACCTGGTCTCCGGGCAGACCACGACGGTGAACGCCTCGCTGTCGGGGAACGCCAGCAGCGTCAGTGCGGTCATCAAGGACGGCTCGGGCCGCACCGTACGCACCGTTCGCGTCGGGGCCTCGGCGTCTGGCCCGATCTCGATCCCCTGGGATGGCCGGGACGACGCCGGCAACGCGCTCGGCGACGGAGACTACACCGTGTCGGTGGTGGCCTCCGACAGCGCAGGCAAGCCGGTCACCGTGTCCACCAGCGGCAGCGGCCTGGTGAGCGGCGTCAGCTTCGCGGACGGCGTTCCCGAGCTGCTGGTCAATGGCGGCAAGGTCAAGCTCGCCGACGTGACGGAGATCCGCCAGCCCACCCCCTGACCCAAGAGCGACGAACCAGCAAACAGAGACGGAGAACACCATGAGTCTGATGAGATCGCTGTACTCCGGGGCGACGGGCCTCGAGACCAACAGCCTCGATCTGTCGGTGATCGGGGACAACATCGCCAACGCCAACACCATCGGCTTCAAGCGCGGCCGGGCAGCCTTCGAGGCCGCGCTGTCGCAGACGCTGATCGGCAGCCAGGGAGAGATCGGCCTGGGGGCCCAGCTCCAGGCGGTGCAGAAGATCATCGCCCAGGGCGCGCTGACCAACACCGGGCTGGCCACCGACCTGGCGCTCCAGGGAGACGGCTTCTTCGCGGTGAAGGGCACCGCCGACGGGCAGAGCGGGACCTTCTACACCCGGGCCGGCCAGTTCACCCTGGACAAGACCGGCTACCTGGTCAACCTCGACGGGCTCCGCGTCCAGGGCTTCACCGCCGACGCCACCGGCGCGCTGGGCACCGCCGCCGGGGACCTCCTGGTGGGCAACGCCGCCTCCAGCCCCCTGGCCACCGCCAACGTCACCCTCAAGGCAAACCTCCAGGCCGACGCCACCGTTCCGGCGGCCTGGGACCCGACCAGCTGGACCACCGCCGCGGCGACCTCCAACGCGTCGACCGGGGTGAAGATCTACGACTCGCTCGGCGCCGAGCACCAGGTGCAGATCTACTTCCGGAAGACCGGCGCCGGCGCCTGGGAGTGGCACGCGCTGACCGACGGCGCCGGAGTCCAGGGCGGCACGGCGGGCACGCCGAGCGAGATCTCCGCGGGCACCCTCGCCTTCGACAACAGCGGCAAGCTCACCGCCGTCACCCAGGCCGGCACCTTCAACCCGGTGGGGGCCACGCAGCCCCAAGCCCTCACCTTCAACTTCGGCACGCCCAGTCCGGGCGGCACGGGTCTGGACGGCGTCACCCAGTTCGCCGGCGCGTCGGCCACCAGCTTCGTCGGGCAGGACGGCTACGGCTCGGGCGAGCTCTCCAGCATCAGCATCGACACCCAGGGCAAGGTCACCGGGGCATTCTCCAACGGTACCAGCCGGGTGCTGGCCCAGGTGGGAGTGGCGACCTTCGCCGCCCAGGACAAGCTGGAGGGCGCAGTGGGGAACCTCTACCGGCAGACCAGCGACTCGGGCGACCCGAGCTTCGGCGCACCGGGCACCGGCGGCCGGGCCAGCGTGGTGGCCGGAGCGCTCGAGCAGTCCAACGTCGACCTGGCCTCGGAATTCGTGCGGATGATCGCCGCCCAGCGCGGGTTCGAGGCCAACTCCAAGACGCTCCAGACCGCGGACCAGCTGCTGAGCGAGCTGATCGCCATCAAGCGGTAGCCCTTAACGCGGACCCGGCCCCGTGACGACAGCACGGGTGCCGGGTGCGCCGGTCCCCTCATGATCCAGCTCACCCGAATGGATGGCCGGGAGATTCACGTGAACGGGGACGCGATCCTCACCGTGGAGCGCACTCCCGACACGCTCCTCACCTTGAACACCGGCTCCCACCTCATGGTGAAGGAGCCGGTGGACGAGGTCATCTCTCGCTGGATGGCCTTCCGCCGCAGGGTGGCTGGCCCGCCCGCGCCACCTCTGCGCCTGGTCCAGGAGGACTGACGCACCCATGGACCTCACCACCCTCATCGGAATCCTCCTGGCCATCGGTGCCATCCTCGGGGGCCAGGCGCTGGAAGGCGGGCACATGAGCTCGATCCTCCAGCTCACCGCGGCGATCATCGTGCTCGGTGGGACCTTCGGAGCGACGCTGGTGGCCTTCCCCAAGAAGGACTTTCTCCGCGGACTCGCCCTGGCCAAGCAGGCCTTCACCGAGAAGCAGAGCGACCTTTCGGGGCTGGTGACCCAGCTCACCGAGCTGGCCGGCCTGGCGCGGCGCGACGGCGTGCTGGCCCTGGAGAGCAAGCTCGGCAACATCGATGACCCGTTCCTCCAGCGGGCGCTGCAGCTGGTGGTGGACGGCGTGGACGCGAGCGTCGCCCGGGACACCCTGGAGACCGCGGTCTTCGCCGAGTTCGACGAGAATCAGGTGGGGGCGAAGGTCTTCGAGTCCGCCGGCGGGTTCGCCCCCACGGTGGGCATCCTCGGCGCGGTGCTGGGACTGATTCACGTGATGGAGAACCTCTCCGACCCCTCCAAGCTCGGCGGGGGCATCGCGGTGGCCTTCGTGGCCACGGTGTACGGCGTGGGCATCGCCAACCTCTTCCTCCTCCCCATGGCCACCAAGCTGAAGCGGAAGCTGGCCCTGGAGCGCGAGCGGAAGACGCTCATCGTCGAGGGCGTGCTCTCCATCCAGGAGGGGCTCAACCCACGGGTGCTCGAGGAGAAGCTCCGCTCGTACGCCGGCGCGCACCCGGCCGAGAAGAAGGCAGCCTGAGGCGCCCCGGATGTCGCGCAAACGCCGCCACCACGATGAGGACCACGAGAACCACGAGCGGTGGCTGGTTTCGTACGCCGACTTCATCACCCTGCTCTTCGCCTTCTTCGTGGTGATGTACTCGGTGAGCCGCGTGGACACCAAGCGCCTGATCCAGGCCTCCAACGCCATCAAGTGGGCGCTCCACTACCAGGGCACCGGCGGGGTGGGCGCGCTCCCGCTCTTCGAGGGCCCCCCCTCCGAGGGTGGCTGCGTGGTCAACCTCTCCACGGGGCGGCCGGGGACGCCGGACCACCGCGCGGTGGAGGCGGTCCGCCAGCGCATCGAGGCACGGCTGAAGCCCATCCTCGTCACCCGCATCCCGGCCAGCGCGGTCCAGGTGCAGGCTGACACCCGCCGCCTCACCATCCGCCTCGCGGCCACCCACTTCTTCGACGCCGGCCAGGCGGCCCTGCGCCCCGAGGCGCTGCCGGTGGTGGACGCCATCGCCGACGAGCTGAAGCCGCTGGGCCGACCGGTGCGGATCGAGGGCCACACCGACGAGACCCAGCTGCAGTCCGCCCGCTTCCGCGACAACTGGGACCTCTCGGCGGCGCGGGCCGCGCGGGTGACGAGCTACCTGGCGGACGCCCACGCCTTCAAGCCCGACCTCCTCTCGGCGGTGGGCTACGGCTCCTCGCGTCCCCTGGCTCCGGCTGGCGCACCGGGCGCGGACGAGACCAACCGGCGGGTGGAGCTGGCGGTGGAGTTCGTCGCCGGCGATCCCCTCGACGTGGTGACCCGTTGACGCCAGCGGAGTGACGGCGCACATCCACCCCGCGTCAGCGCACTGACGTTGGGTGGCTCTCCCCAGAGGGAGCGCGGAGGGCACGGGGCTTGCTCTGACCCACCGGGCGATGAGCGATGCCGTCGAGGACATTCCCCTGACCGTCCCCAAGAGCAAGACCCCCCTCTTGCTCGCGGTGAACAGCCTCCTGCTGGCGGGGCTGCTGGTCGCATTCTTCCTCCGCGGCTCGGGCTCGCACGCCCCGGAGCCCGCCACCCCTGCGAATGGCGCGGCCGCCGAGTCGGCGGTGGGCAGCGGGCCCACGGTGCGCCTGGGTGACTTCACCGTCCGGCTCCGCAACCCCGAGGCAGACCGCTACGTGCGTGTTGCGTTCGAGCTCGAGGTCCCGAGCGAGAAGGAGAAGGTCGAGCTCGCCAACCGCGGCCCCCAGACGCGGGATGCGGTGATCTCCTACCTCTCCGACCGCACCGTGGACGACATGCGCGGGGGCGAGGCGCTGGAGCGGATCAAGAAGGAGCTCCTCCGCCGGCTGAACGAGGTGGTCCCCGCGGCGCGCATCCGCGCCCTCTACGTCACCGAGTTCGTGGTCCAGTGAGCCGGCGATGCCCGCACCGCTGAATCCAGACGAGGTGCAGGCGCTGATGAGCGCCATCCAGCAGGGCCAGGTGGCCGCCGAGGCCGCGGCACCCAAGGGCCCGGTCACCCGCTGGGACCTGGCCAACCAGGACCGCATCATCCGCGGGCAGATGCCCACCCTGGACGCGATCAACGACCAGGTGGCGTCTCGCCTCGGCGTGGGCTGGTCCGGTCGCACCCGGCTCGAGGTGCGCGCCGCGACCGCACCGGCGAGCCTGCTCAAGTTCGCAGACGCCTCGGCTCTCCTGGCGCCCCCCGCGGTGCTCTGCCTGATGACGCTGGGCCCCAGCCACGGCTCCGGGCTCCTGGTCATCGAGGCCGGGCTGGCCGAGGCGCTCCTGGTGGCCGCGCTGGGAGACCGGAAGATCCGGCCCATCCAGCCGTCCGACGGGCTCCGCGAGCTCACCGCCGTGGAGCAGAACGTGCTCCGCAGGCTCCTCAACGTCCTCACCGCCGCCCTGGCCGAGGCCTGGGAGCCGGTGGTGCCCTTCAAGCCCGAGGTGCTGCGCTTCGAGCCTGACCCGCGGCTGGCGTCCATCATCGGTCCCACCGAGGTGACCATCGTCTCGGCCTTCGAGCTCTCCGGTGCGATGTCCGGGCGGCTGCAGCTGCTGATCCCCTTCACCGCCGTGGAGCCCGCCAAGGCCCGCCTCAGCGCCCCGCCCCGTCTGCGCCCCGGCGGCGACGAGCGCTTCTCGCGCACCCTGGCCAAGGAGCTGGAGCAGGTCTCCGTCGAGATCCGGGGCGTGCTCGGACGGGCCACGCTGACCCTCTCGCGGCTGCTCGCGCTGGACGTGGGCGAGGTGGTGCTCCTCGGCTCGGACGAGGCGAGCGAGCTCCCCATCCAGGTGCAGCGCGTCGACAAGCTCACCGGCCAGCCCTGTATCTCGGGCGGAAGCCACGCCCTCGTCGTCTCGCACCCCCTGGCCTGACCCCTCCGGAGCCACCTTCACCATGGATCCCATCACCACCCCGTCCGAACCCGCCCGCCGCCTGGATCTCCTGCTCGACGTTCCACTCGACTTGAGCATCGAGCTCGGCCGCACCCGGATGACCATCCAGGAGCTGCTGGCGCTGGGCCCCGGTTCGGTGATCGAGCTGGACAAGGTCGCCGGCGAGGCGCTGGACATCCTGGTCAACGACCGGCTGGTGGCGCGCGGCGAGGCAGTGGTGGTCAACGACAAGTTCGGCGTGCGCATCACGGAGATCGTCAGCCCGTCGGAGCGCATCGCCCGTCTTCGCTGAGGTCACACCCATGTCCCCCGCGCTTCTCGTCCTCGGAACCCTGCTCGCCGCCCGGCCGACCGGAATCGACGCGCTCCGGCTGGCGCTGGCGAACGAGCGCCTGGGGACGAACGCCACGGCCGCCACCGCCCAGAGCGGACCCGCGCCGGAGTCCGCCGTGCAGGCGGTGCGTCCAGCTGCCCCTCCCCGCTCGCCCGACGTTCCCCGAACGACGGCCGCGGCCAGGCGTGCCGAGGCCCTGCGGGAGCGGGCGCGGCAGGCCGAGTCCGCTCCGCTCCCCCCCGTGGAGACCACCGTGGCCGCCGCCGATCCGGCATCTCGCTCCAGCTCGACCGGGCGGGCCTCCGACGCCGCCCCGAGCCAGCCGACGCCTCCTCAGGCGGCGAGCCCGGGCGCCACGGCAGAGACCAGGCCAAGCCATCCATGGGCCTGGTTCCTTCCGGCCGGGGCGCTCCTCGTCCTGGCAGGGGCCGCGGTGCTCGCCGCCCGCAAGCGTCAGGGGAGCCCGCGGTGGATCCGCGTCCTCGAGACCTCCAGCCTCGGGCCGAAGCGCTCGCTGGTGGTGGCCCAGGTCGGGGCCGAGACGCTGGTTCTCGGCGTCTCCGAGTCCGGCATCTCGCTGCTCACCACGGCCCGGGCCCCCGACCGGACCGACTTCGAGACCCCTCCGGCGTCGGCGTCGAGCGAGATCGCGCCGGAGCGTGCCCCGATCCCCGCACCCGCTGCCGAGCCGGCCCACCCCGGGTGGACCAGGCCCGTGCCGGTGCTTCCCGCCGACGAGGGCCTCCGTCCTGCCCCCCCGCCGGCGCCCCGCGCGCGGCCGCTGCTCCGGGCCGTTCCCCCCGCCCGCAACCGCGCGCCCTCGCCGTTTGGCGATCTCCTCATCGAGTCGGCCGAGGACCAGGAGCTCCGCCGCAAGCTCGCGCTCGGCCTCACGGGGTCGGTGTCGTGAGCGCCGCCGCGCAGGTGGCGCGGGTGGTCGAACCCGGGTTCCAGCTGGCGGTGAACGGCGACGGCTCGGCCGCGGTGAAGGTCTTCCTCTTCCTCACCGCGCTCTCCTTCGCCTCGGCGGCGCTCACCTGCCTCACCTCGTTCACCCGCATCGTCATCGTCCTGTCCTTCCTCCGGCAGGCGCTGGGCGCGCCGCAACTGCCGCCCAACCCGGTGATCATCGGCCTGTCACTGGCGCTCACCGGGTTCGTGATGGCGCCCACCGCCTCACGCATCCAGTCCGAGGCGCTCGGCCCATACCTGGAGGACCGCGTCTCCTCGGGCGACGCGCTCCAGCGGGCCTGGACGCCGCTGGGCGAGTTCATGTCCCGGCAGACCCGGAGCGAGGACCTGGCGCTGTTCTTCGACCTCGGCGGACAGGGACGCCCCGTGCGCGCCGACGGTGTGCCGCCCACGGTGGCCATCCCCGCCTTCATGGTCTCCGAGCTCACCACCGCCTTCCGGATGGGTCTGTTCCTCTTCGTTCCCCTGATCCTGGTGGACCTCCTGGTCTCCACCATCCTCCTCTCGCTGGGGATGATGATGATGCCGCCCACCCTGGTGTCGCTGCCGCTGAAGGTGGGCATCTTCCTCCTGGCCGACGGGTGGCACCTGGTCGTCACCTCGCTGGCGAGGAGCTTCTGATGGACCCCGCCGCCGTCGGCGCGCTGTGGCGCGAGGCCGCGATGTCGCTGGCCACGGTGGGAGCGCCGCTCCTCGGGGCCCTGCTCCTCTCCGGCCTGGTGGTCGGCATCCTGCAGGCGGCGACCCAGGTGAACGACCCCGCGGTGAGCTTCCTCCCGCGGTTCGGAGTCACCGTCGCCATGGTCTGGATGCTGGGAGCATGGATGGCGGAGCGGATGGCCGGCTTCCTCGCCCACTCCATCCAGCGAATGTCCGGGCGCTTCTGACGCCATGAGCGCGCCGCTCCCGCTCGCCTATGGACTGTTCCTGGTGGTGCTCCGGAGCTCGGCCCTGGTCGCGGCGGCGCCGGTCTTCTCCGCCCGCGCCGTGCCGGTCCGCGCCCGGCTCGCCCTGGGCCTGGTGCTGGGCTTTGCCGTGTGGTCGGGGGCCGGCTCACCGACGCCCGGGGTCCCGGCCACGCTCGGGGCGCTGCTCGCGGCTGCGGTGGGAGAGACGGTGCTCGGGCTGAGCGCCGGGCTCGGCGCCCGCCTGGTGCTCGAGGCGGCCCTGGGTGCCGGGCAAGCGGCTGCGCTCAGCATGGGTCTCGGCTACGGCGCGGTGCTCGATCCGACGAGCGGCGCCGAGTCCGCCGCCATCGGCGAGCTCCTGGCGATGCTTTCGCTCGCCAGCTGCGTGGCGCTCGGCTTCCACCGCGAGGCGGTGCTCTGGCTTGCCCGGTCCGTGGTGGCGGAGCCGCCGGGCGCCCCGCTGGCCTGGGAGCACCTGCTCCACGGCGTCCTCACCCACGGGCTCCTGGGGACGGCGCTGGCGGTGCGGCTGGCCTTCCCGGTGCTCGCCGCCGCCGTCTTCGGCCACGCGGTCCTCGGCGTCCTCTCGCGGCTCACCCCCCAGCTGAACATGGGAAGCCTGGGCTTCGCCGCCTCGCTCCTGGCCGGTGGCGCGGCGCTCTTCGCGGTGGCCCCGGCGGCCTCGCTCCTCGCCGCGCAGATGGCCGCCGCGGCGCTCGGGCGGTGAGGAGGGCGGGTGGCTGCCGATCGCGACCAGAGGACGGAGGCCGCCAGCGAACGGCAGCGCGAGCGCGCCTTCCACGAGGGCCGCGTCCCGCTCGGACGCGACGCGGTCCTGGTGGCCTCGCTCGGCGCTGCGGCCGTCGTCACCGTGGCCAGCGGGGCCGCCTTCCGGGACGTCCTGACCGCGCTGGTGCGCGCCTCGGCGGCCGGCGTGGGGCGGCCCGAGTTCCGGAGCCTCCCCGTCGACCTGGGCCGGGCGCTCGGGCAGACGGTGCTGGTGGTGGCCGCCGCGGCCGCCGCGGCCGTCGCCGCCACCGTGGCGCAGACGCGGGGAGGGCTGTGGCCACAGCTCGCACTTCCCGACTTCACCCGGCTGGCCAAGGGCGAGCGGCTCCGCCGGCTCTTCGGCCGCGCCTTCCTCCTCGACCTCGCGCTGGCCGCCGTCAAGGCGGTGGCGGTGGGCAGCGCCGCAGCCCTGGCGCTCCGCGACGCGTTTCTGACGCTCCCCCAGCTGCTGACCGCGGACCCCTCCCGCCAGCTGGGCTCTCTCTTCGGCGCGCTGGGGGGCGCCGCCGGTCGGGTCCTCCTAGCGATGGCCGTGGTGGCGGGCCTGGACGTTGCAGTGACCCGCTTCCGGTTCTTCGAGGGCCTGAAGATGACGCGGGACGAGGTGAGGCGCGAGCGCAAGGAGGACGAGGGCGATCCGCTCATCCGCGCCCGGCGTCGCCGCCGCCATCGGGAGCTGGCCAAGGGGCGCGCCCAGCGCGAGGTGCCGCGGGCGGACGCGCTGGTGGTCAACCCGGTGCACGTGGCGGTCGCCATCCGCTACCGCAAGGACGAGGGCAGCGCACCCCGGGTGACCGCCAAGGGCAAGGGCGCGCTGGCGGCAACGATGCGAGACCTCGCCCGCGCCAACGGCGTTCCCATCGTCGAGGACGTGCCCCTGGCGCGGCTCCTCTACAAGCGGGTGAAGGTGGGCGGCACCATCCCCGCAGAGACCTACCGCGCCGTGGCCGCGGTGCTGGCCTGGGTCTACCGGATCACCGGTCGCACCGCGCTGCTCGGCGGTGAGGCCCGGGGTGAGCGCCGGTGAGCGCTGAGGCGCCGGTGGCGAAGCCCGGGACCGCCGAGGCGCTGCTCGCCCTGGCCGTCCTGGGGGTGCTGGCGGTCCTCATCGTGCCGCTGCCGGCGCTGATGCTGGACGTGCTCCTGGCGTTCAACATCGGCCTGTCGGTGCTGATGCTCCTGGTGGCGCTCGGGCTCACCCGTCCGCTCGACTTCTCGGTCTTTCCCTCGCTGCTCCTCATCACCACCCTCTTCCGGCTGGCGCTGAGCGTGGCCACCACCCGGCTCATCCTCCTGCGCGGCGGCGAGGGTCCGGGCGCGGCAGGGCACGTCATCGAGACCTTCGGCCGCTTCGCCGTGGGCGGAAGCCTGGTGGTCGGCGCGGTCATCTTTCTCATCCTCCTGGTGGTGAACTTCGCGGTCATCACCAAGGGCTCGGGCCGGGTGTCCGAGGTCGCCGCCCGCTTCACCCTCGACGCGTTGCCCGGCAAGCAGATGTCGATCGACGCCGACCTGGCCGCCGGCATCATCGACGACCGCGAGGCGCGCAGCCGCCGCTCGGGCCTGGAGCGGGAGGCCGAGTTCTTCGGGGCCATGGACGGCGCGAGCAAGTTCGTCCGCGGCGACGCGGTGGCCGGCCTGTTCATCACCGCCATCAACATCGTCGGCGGGCTCCTCGCCGGGCTCCTCCGGGACCGGCTCTCGCTCGGCGCGGCGGTCGAGACCTACACCCTGCTCACCGTGGGCGACGGGCTCGTCTGCCAGATGCCGGCCCTGCTCGTCTCCACCGCCGCGGGCATCGTGGTCACCCGGGCGGCCGGCGCGGACCTCGGCACGCAGGTGGGCGCACAGGTCTTCGGCCGGCCGCGGGTGCTGACTGGCGCGGCCGCGGTGCTGGGCATCCTGGCCCTCATCCCCGGGATGCCGCTCCTGGCCTTCGGGGCGCTGGCCGCCGGGGCGCTGGCGCTCGCCCGGCGCGCCCGCCGCGCGGCCCTGGCCACTCCCCCGGCCATCCGGCCCGAGCAGAAGGCGCCAGAGCGGATCCAGGACCTCCTGTCGATGGAGGCGCTGGAGCTGGAGGTCGGCGTGGGCCTGCTTCCGCTGATCGACGTGGCCCGCGGGGGGGAGCTGCCCGGCCGGGTGACGGCGCTCCGGCGCCAGCTGGCGACGGACCTGGGCATCGTCATCCCGTCGGTCCACCTCCGGGACAACCTCCGGCTGGAGGGGAGCACCTACCGCATCCTCCTGCGGGGCAACGAGGTCGCCCGCGGCACGGCCCACGTGGACCGGCTGATGGCGCTCGAGCCCAGCGGCGCCGCGCCGCGCATCGAGGGCATCTCGGCGCGCGAGCCGGCGTTCGGGCTGCCCTCGGTGTGGATTCTCCCCGCGATGCGCGACCGGGCCGAGTCCACGGGGCTCACCCTGGTGGACCCGGCCTCCGTGCTCACCACCCACCTCGGCGAGGTGCTGCGCCGGAACGCCCACGAGCTGGTGGGCCGCCAGGAGACCCAGGAGCTCCTGGCCACCTGCGCCAAGGAAGCGCCGAAGCTGGTGGAGGACGCGGTGCCCGGCACCGTCACGCTGGGCGAGCTGGTGCGCGTGCTCCGTGGGCTGCTCCGGGAGGGCCTCTCGGTGCGGGACCTCCGGACCATCCTCGAGGCGGTGGCCGACGCCGCGCCGCGGAGCAAGGACACCGCCTACCTGGTCGAGCAGGCCCGGCGAAGGCTTGCCCGGCACATCACCGCCCGGATCAGCGCCTCCGAGGGGGTGGTGCGCGCGCTCACCCTGGACCGCCCCACCGAGGACCTGCTGCGTCAGTCGCTCGCCTCGAGCGACGGGGAGGCCGCGCTGGCCCCGGACGCCGAGAGCGCGCGCCGGCTCATCGCCTCTCTCGAGGCCCGGGCCAGCACCCTCACCGCCCAGGGCCAGCCGGCGGTGGTGCTCGCCCCCCCGGACCTCCGCCGTCCGCTGTTCGACCTGCTGTCCCGCTTCGTCCCCGACCTGTGGGTGGTGACCGCCCGCGAGCTCCTCCCGGGGACCACCGTCCAACCCGCCGGCGCGTTGCAGATGACCTCGCTCGCCGCCTGATGACCACCGCCGCCTGAAGAGACGACGCATGTACGCCACCGCCAGAACCTTCCGCGCCCGTGACTCTCGCTCGGCCCTCGCCGCGGTGAAGGCCGCGCTCGGCCCCGACGCCGTCATCCTCTCCACCCGGCAGGTCGAGGGCGGGCTGTTCCGCTCACCGGAGATCGAGGTGACCGCGGCGATCGAGCCGGAGGCCGAGCCTGCCGCCAGCAACGCCACCCCGAGCGGCAGGACCGCCTTCCGCGCCCCGATGGGTTCGGGCGTCCCCGAGTCGCTCCAGTCGGAGCTGGAGACGCTCCGGACGTCGCTGCGCGAGACGCAGGCCGCGCTGCGCCTGGTGACGGAGCAGGCGCGGGCCGGCGCCGAGCTGCGGCTCCCTCCCGCCGCCGCGCAGCTCCACGGCGGGCTGGTGCTCCGGGGGATGCACCCCCGGCTGGCGGAGAATCTGATCAAGGCCGCGGTCGCCGACGCCCCCGAGGCCAGCCGCGCCGAGCTGGTGGCCAGCGTCCGGAACCAGCTCGCCGAGCGGGTGGTGGCCACCCGGGCGCCGTGGCTCCAGCCCGGCCGCCGCATCGTCGCCCTGGTCGGCCCGACCGGCGTGGGCAAGACCACCACCCTGGCGAAGATCGCCGCCCGGGCGCTGATGGAGCGGCGCTCCAGCGTGGCCCTGATCACCGTCGACACCTACCGGATCGGCGCGGCCGAGCAGCTGGCCCGCTACGGGCACATCATGCGGCTGCAGACCCAGGTCGCCCGGGGCGCCGCCGAGCTGCAGATGGCGGTGGCGCGCACCGGCGATGCCGAGCTGGTGCTGGTGGACACCGCCGGCCGCTCCGCGCTCTCCGAGAACCTGGCCCAGGCCGAGCTGGTCCGGGCCATCCCCGACGTCGAGCTGCACCTGGTGCTCAGCGCCGCGGTGGGCTACCAGGAGTCCTCGGCCATCGCCGAGAAGTTCAAGCGCATCGCGCCGTCGCGGGTCATCCTCACCCGGCTCGACGAGGCCGCGGGCCCGGCGGGAGTCATCTCCGCGCTGGTGCCCATTGCCCGGCCGGTGAGCTGCATCACCGACGGCCAGCGCGTCCCCGAGGACCTCCACACCGTCACCGCCGCCGAGCTGCTCGAGCGGATGCTCGGACACGCGGGGCGCGCATGAGTCCCCCGGTCCCACAGGATCAGGCCTCCGGGCTGCGCCGGGCGCTCACCCCTCCGGTGGGAACCCGCCGGCTCCGGGTGGTGGCGGTCACCTCGGGGAAGGGCGGGGTGGGGAAGACCAACGTCGCCGCGAACCTGGCGGTGCTGGCCGCGTCCCGGCAGCGACGGGTGCTGGTCATCGACGCCGACCTCGGGCTGGCCAACGTGGAGATCGTCCTCGGGCTCGCGCCGAGGCTCCACATCGGGCACCTGCTCACCGAGGCCGTGGAGCTGGACCAGGTGCTCGCCCAGGGGCCGCGCGGGGTGAGGGTGCTGCCGGCCGGCTCGGGCATCCAGTCGCTCTCCCGCCTCGAGCCCGAGCAACGCATGCACCTCGTCAGCGCGCTCGATGCGCTGGAGGAGGCGTTCGACCTGGTGATCATCGACACCGGGGCGGGCATCGGGGACAACGTCCTCTTCTTCGCCGGCGCCGCCCAGGAGGTGGTGCTGGTGGTGAGCCCCGAGCCGACCTCCCTCACCGACGCCTACGCCGCGCTCAAGGTCCTCAGCCAGGAGGCGGGGGTGCGGCACTTCCGGGTGATGGTGAACTCGGTGGCCAGCGAGGCGCTGGCTCGCGACGTCTTCCAGCGGCTCACCGCGGTGAGTGGCCGGTTCCTCGAGGCGTCGGTCACCTTCCTCGGTCACATCCCCCGGGACGAGAACCTGGGCCGGGCGCTCATGGCCCGCCGCCCGGTGGTGGAGCTCTTTCCGCGGTCCCCGGCCTCCCGGGCGCTGGAGCACCTCACCGACGCGCTGCTCGGGGCGCCCCCGCCCGAGGGCGTGGATGGCGGCCTGAAGTTCCTCTGGAACCGGCTCCTGCGCGAGTCGAGCGGGGGGAGGTCCGCCTGACGTGCACCGCGGCCACGCCCAGTATGCACGCGGACCCGCCAGCGACGCCGAGCTGCTCGCCCGGCACGCAGGGCTGGTGGACCGCGTGGCGCGGCGCGTGGCCGCACGGCTGGGCCGGCCGGAGCTGGCGGACGACCTCTGGTCGGCGGGGGCGATGGGGCTCCTGGAGGCGGCGCAGCGCTTCGACGCCGCGCGCGACGTGCGGTTCGAGGACTTCGCCGAGCACCGCATCCGCGGGGCGATGCTGGACGAGGTGCGGAAGATGGATCACCTCCCCCGCCGTCTCCGCGCCCAGGTGGAGTCGACCCGCAAGGCCCGTCGCACGCTCGCCCAGGAGCTGGGGCGGGAGGCCACCTCGGAGGAGCTCGCGAGCAGCCTGGACCTCTCCACGCCCGAGCTGCACGTGCTGGAGCTGCTCGCCGAGCCGCTGCTCCCACTGGACGAGGAGCTCGTCGGTGAGTCGAAGGACGGTCCGGACGCCCACCTCCACCGGTCCCAGCTGCGCGGCCGGCTCTCCCGGGCCATCGGCCAGCTGCCGGAGCGGCTCCAGCTGCTGCTCTCTCTCCACTACGTCGAGGGGCTCACCTACCGCGAGGTGGCCGAGGTGCTGGAGGTGAGCGAGCCGCGGGTGTGCCAGCTCCACGGCCAGGCGCTGCAGCAGCTCCGGCAGCGGCTCTCCGACGAGCGGGAGGGCCTGTGACGCTCGCTCGCGAGGGTGGCGCCGGGACCGCGCCACTACCGTCGGAGGAGGGCTCGGGAGTTGCGCGCACTCGAGCGCGTCGGCCAGGCCGCAGCGTCGCGGCTCCCTCCTCAGTCGCCCGTTCGACCGCGGCGCGAGGCAGCGAGGTCGTCGAGCGCGCGCGCCTCGCGCTTCTCCTCCGCGGCCCGGGCCTCCTCGCGCCGGCGCTGGACCACCCGGCGCACCATGTCCGCGCGCCGGTGCGCCCGCGCCTCGGCCTCCTGGGCCTTCCGGACCTGCTCCTCGGCGCGCCGCTGCTCCTGCTCGGCCTGCGCCACCCGGGCCTGGGCGCTGGCCCGGGCGCGATCGAGCAGCTCCCAGGCCCCGGCGCTCGCGTCCAGGGGCGCCGACTCCGCCGCCTGTCGCCGCAGCTCGAGCACCCGGTCGCGCGCCTTGGTCAAGAGACCCTCGGCCTGGGCGAGCTCCACCCGCGCCGCGAGCTCCTCGCGCTCGCGGATCGCGATCAGCACGTCCAGCCGTCCTCCCGACGCCATGCCGCACTCCTCCGGCCCTGCTGGGCAGATTCTGCCCGGCAACTGCTGCCGGGCGCACCTTTCCGCCCCGCGCATCATCCAGGGTTTCGCGCTGGCCTCGTCCTTGCTCTCCCGGTGACTCAACACGAGGCGGTGCGCGATGGCTGATGGACTGTACCTGGCGATGGCGGGAGCGACGGCGCGGTCGGCGCAGCTCGACTCCATCGCCGACAACCTGGCCAACGCCGAGACGCCGGGGTTCAAGGCCGCGCGCCCCGCGTTTCAGTCCTTCCTCGCCCCGAGCGGCGCCCCGGAGGAGCAGTACGTCGCGGCCATCGCTACCGGGATCGACCTGCGCCCCGGTCCCACCAGCACCACGGGCAACGCGCTCGACGTGCTCCCCGAGGACGGCGGCTACCTCGTGGTGCAGACCGGGAGCGGCGTGGCCTTCACCCGCAACGGCCGGCTGGCGCTGGATGCGAGCGGCGTCCTCACCGCCGCGGGAGCGCCGGTGCTCTCTCTGACCGGCAAGCCCTTCGTCGTGCCGCCGGGGGCGAAGGTGAGCATCGCGCCCGACGGCACCGTGTTCGCCGCCGGCCAGCCGATGGACCGGCTGGGCATGTTCCGGCTGGAGGGGGCGGTGGACCGCCTCGGCACCTCGCTGCTCGCCCCCAACGAGAACGGACGCGCGGTGGCCGTCGAGTCCCGCGTGCGCACCGGGGAGATCGAGCTGGGCAACGCCGGACCGCTCGAGTCCACGGTGCAGATGATCTCCGCCCAGCGCCACTTCGACGCCGCGATGCAGGCGCTGCAGACCTACAAGACCATGGACGACCGGACGACCGACCTCGGAAAGGTGCGCTGACCCATGCTTCGCTCGCTCTACACCGCCGCCACGGGGATGGAAGCCCAGCAGCTCAAGATGGACACCATCTCCAACAACCTGGCCAACGCCAGCACCACCGGCTTCAAGCGGACCCGTGCCGAGTTCGAGGACCTGCTCTCGGACACCATCCGGGGCACCGGCCAGCCGGACCCGCGCGGCGGCACCCCGCCCTCTCCGCTCCAGGTCGGCCTCGGCGTTCGCACCGGGAGCACCACCCGGAACCTCAGCCAGGGCGACATGATCAACACCGGGAACCCCATGGACCTGGCGATCCAGGGCGACGGCTTCCTCCGCATCCAGCGGGCCAACGGCGAGCTGGCCTACACCCGCGCCGGCAACCTCCGTGTCGACTCGGACCGCCGCCTGGTCACCCAGCAGGGCGAGCTGGTGGACCCGGCCATCACCTTCCCCCAGGACACCACCGAGGTGACCATCAAGCCGGACGGGACGGTGCAGGTGAAGCTCCCCGGCAAGGAGGACCTGCAGGAGGTCGGCCGGCTCGAGCTGGCCACCTTCACCAACCCCGGCGGCCTCAACGCCATCGGCGGCAACCTCTTCGAGGCCACCGAGGCCAGCGGCGCGGAGATCCGGGTCCGTCCCGGCGAGGACCGCGCGGGCACGTTCGCCCAGGGCTTCCTCGAAGGGGCCAACGTCAAGGCGGTGGAGGAGATGATCGACATGATCTCCACCCAGCGCGCCTACGAGCTCAACTCGAAGGTCATCCAGACCGCGGACCAGATGCTCCAGCGGCTGACCTCGCTGCGGTGACCCCGATGCTCGCCGCGCTCACCACCGCCGTGCTCGCCGCCGCCCCGGATCCCATGGTCCGGACCGCGCTCGAGCGCGCGCTCGCCGTCCCCGGGGCCCGGCTCGAGGTGCTGTCCGTCCAGGCGCCCGGCGACACCTCCTGCGCGGCCGAGTCGGCCGAGGCCCTGGGCATGGTCCGCGGCTCGGGCAAGGCCACGGTGCGGCTCACGGGGCGGAGGGCCTCCGGCGCCGGGTGCGCCTCGGCGGTCTTCGCCGCGGTGCGGGTCACGGCTCCGGCCTGGGTGCTGACCCGGACCGTCCGGACAGGAGAGCCACTCGCCGGCGCCGCCCAGCTCGAGGAGCGCGAGGTGCGCCCCGGACACCTGCCGGTCGCGGCGCTCTCCCCCGAGGCCAGGGTGGCGCGGCCTCTCCCCGGCGGCACGGTGCTCGAGCCGGAGCACCTCGCCCCCGCCGGTCCTGCCCCCGGCGCAGAGGTGGAGGTGGTGGTGAACGCCCGCGGGCTCGTCCTCCAGCAGTCTGCCCGCGCCGTCCCCTGCAGCCGGGGCCGCGCCTGCGCGCTCCTGCCCTCTGGCACCCGCATCGAGGGCAGCTGGATCGATGGACATCTCCTGGTGGAGATCCGCTGATGCGCCCGATCTTCCTCTCCCTCCTCGTCGCGCTCCTCGCCGGATGCGCCACGCCGAAGCTCGGGAGCTACGTGCCGCGGCACCGCGAGTACGACCCGCCAGCACCGGCGCAGCGGCCCGACGCCCAGGCCACCTCCGGGAGCCTGTGGCGGGACGGGACGCCGGCCTCGATGCTCTTCACCGACGCCCGGGCGCTCCACGAGAGTGACCTGGTGGTGGTGAAGGTGGAGGAGGTGGCCGACGCCAAGCGCAGCGCCGACACCGACCTCACCCACCAGAGCGACGTGGAGGCGAAGGTGGCCGCCTTCCTCAACAGCGTGGCCACCCAGAAGGAGCTCAACATCTCCGGGGGGCTGAAGAACAACTTCAACGGCGACGGCTCCACCGGCCGGACGGAGCGGCTCACCGCCACCGTGCCCGCGCTGGTCCGGAAGGTGCTGCCCAACGGCAACCTCTTCATCGAGGGCCACCGGGTCATCCTGGTCAACAGCGAGGAGCACCACTTCTACATCTCGGGCGTGGTGCGCCCCATCGACATCGACCAGCAGAACAGCGTGAAGAGCGCGATGATCGCCGACGCGGAGATCGAGTTCACCGGCCAGGGCGTGCTCAGCGAGAACCAGCGACAGGGCTGGCTCTCCAAGCTCTTCAACAGCATCTGGCCCTTCTAGAGAGGACTCTCCAACGTGCGCGCCCGCCTCTCCGTCCTCGTGCTCGTCCTCGCCGCCTCCGGCGCCCGGGCCACCCCGGTGCGCCTCAAGGAGCTGGCCGAGGTGGCCGGAGTCCGGGACAACGACCTCCTGGGCTATGGGCTGGTGGTCGGGTTGAACGGCACCGGTGACACCGAGCGCATTCTCTTCACCCAGCAGTCCCTGAGCGGGATGCTCGGCCGCCTCGGCATCCGGGTGGACCCCCGCGAGGTCCGGGCCCGCAACGTGGCCGCGGTGATGGTCACCACACGCCTTCCCACCTTCGCCCGGGCCGGCAGCCGGCTGGACGTGGTGGTCAGCTCGCTCGGGAACGCCCGCTCGCTCGCCGGCGGCACCCTGCTCCTCACCCCGCTCACCGCGCCGGACGGCGCCGTCTACGCCGTGGCCCAGGGCCCGGTACAGACCGGCGGATACGAGGTCTCCGCCGCCGGCTCCTTCACCGCGAAGAACCAGCCCAACTCAGGGCGAGTTCCCCGGGCCGCGGTGGTGGAGAAGGCGGTGGTGCCCGACCTGGGCAACGGGCCGTTGCTGCTCTCGCTGAAGGCTCCGGACTTCACCACCGCCTCCCGCGTGGCGATCGCGCTCGACACCGCGCTGGGGAAGGGCACCGCGCGCGCGCTCGATCCCGTCTCCATCGAGGTGAAGATCCCCGACGCCTTCAAGGACGACAAGGTCGGCCTCCTCTCCAAGATCGAGCTGGTGGAGGTGGACGCAGACCGCCGGGCCCGCATCGCGGTCAGCGAGCGCACCGGCACCGTCGTCGCCGGTGAAGGCGTCCGGCTCCGGCCGGTGGCGGTGGCCCACGGTGGGCTCCGGGTGAGCGTGACCACCGAGACCCTCGTCTCGCAGCCCGCGCCGTTCGCGCGCGTGGGTCGGACGGTCTCCTCTCCCTTCGCCACCATCGGCGCCGAGGAGGACTCGCGGAAGGCCGTGGCCCTGCCCGGCACGGCGAGCGTGGAGGACCTGGCCAAGGCGCTCAACCTGCTCGGCGCCACCCCGCGCGATCTCATCGCCATCCTCCAGGCCATGAAGGCGGCCGGAGCCTTCGACGCGGACCTCGAGGTGCTCTGATGTCCCTCCTCGCTCCCGTCAGCGCGCCTCCCACCACCGGCGACCGCAAGGCCGACGCGGCGCGGCAGCTCGAGGCGCTGGTGCTCCGGCAGATGCTGAGCGCCAGCGGGGCCTTCAAGCCCAGCGACGCGCCGGGGGCCTCGCTCCACACCGACCTCTTCGTCGACGCGCTCGCAGACGCGGTGAGCCGGGCGGGCGGCATCGGCCTGGCTCGCACCCTGGAGCACGCCATGGGAGCCGCGGCCGAGTCGCCTCCGCCCGGGTCGGCGCCCACGGCGTCCGGGGCGACGCAGGCGGGTGCGTCTTCGGGTGCGCTTCCGACCTGGCCCTCGCCTCTGCCCGGGACCGCGGCGAAGGCGGCGGTGCTCGACGCCGGCTCGACGGTCACCAGCGGATTCGGGCCCCGGATCGACCCCCTGGACGGTCACCTCGCTCACCATGCGGGCGTGGACCTCGCCGCTCCCGCCGGCACCGAGGTGCGTGCCGCGGCGGCGGGTGTGGTCAAGGAGGCCGGCGAACGGGGTGGCTACGGACTCGCGGTCGAGATCGACCACGGGGGTGGGGTCACGACAGTCTATGGACACGCCTCGGAGTTGCTGGTGCGGGCCGGAGAAAAAGTGCAGCCCGGCCAGCCAATTGCGAAGGTGGGGCACACCGGACGCGCCACCGGAGACCATCTTCACTTCGAGTTGAGACGCTCGGGTGTCGCGGTGAACCCCACGACACTCCTTAAGGCCTACGCAGGACGTGCCGACTCCATCGGTGGACGGAGTACAGGAGCCCCGTCTGGGAGCACGTCATGAAGGTCGATTCGAAGGACATCGTCGCACCAGAGGCATCCGGCCGCGTGACCGCGGATCGCGCCGGAGCCACCGCCACCGGCAGCGCCGCCCGGCGGGCCGCCGAGGCGAGCGTCGTCTCCAGCACCGTGGCCGAGACCCGGGCCGCGGCGGCGCGGGACCGCGTGGTGCGCGTCAGCCAGCTGAAGGACGCCATCCGCCAGGGCACCTACCGCCCCGACGCCGGCGCCATCGCGCAGCAGATCCTGAACGACGCAGAACTGACGGCCCAGCTGATGGCGATGCTCCAGCACTGAGCCATCGGCCCCGAGGAGGAAGTGACACCATGTCCATCGCCACCGCGCTCGACGCCCTGCGACGACTCCGGCTGCTCCTGGCCGAAGAGGTCGAGCGGGCGCGCGACGAGCGCCGACTCCTCCGTGGCCTGGACGGGACCGCGCTCCTGGAGCGGGCCAGCGGGCGCGCGCGGTTCAACGCCCAGCTCGCCGAGGCCGAGCTGGCGGTGGCGGAGGGGCTGCGCGCCCTGGCCGCCCGCGCGGGGCTGACCGAGCTGAGCCTCGAGGCGCTGCGGCGGCTCGCCCCGCTCGAGGCCCGGGCCTTCGAGGATGGGCTGGGCGAGGTCCGGGCCCTGGCCGAGGCGCTCAACGACCTCGACACGCTGAACCGCAAGCTCGCCCAGCGGGCGATGCGGGTCGTGGGCGGCTACCTCGACGCGGTGACCCCGCAGACGGCCGGGTACGACCGGCGCGGCACACGGCCTGCGCCCCGGCTCTCCAGCCTCGCCACTCGGGCATAGCGCCATGCCCGATCTCCTCTCCCTCCTCTCCCTGGGCGCCTCCGGGTTGGGCGCGGCGCGCGCCGCGGCGGCCACCGCCAGCCAGAACCTGGCCAACGCCAACACCCCCGGCTACTCGCGGCAGCGGGCCAACCTCGAGGCGGTCCTCCCCGCCGAGCGGGTGATGGGCACGTACATCGGCCGCGGGGTCACCCTCGGCAGCGTGACCCAGGTGCGGGACCGCTTTCTCGAGGCACAGCTCCCGGCCGCGCTGGCCGGCGCGGCGTCGTCCTCCGCCGAGGCGAGCGTGCTCACCTCCATCTCCACGCTGGACCCGGCGAACACCAGCGGCCTCACCCCGGCCCTCTCCTCCTTCTACTCGAGCCTCCGGGCGCTGGCGCAGAACCCCTCGGACCCCAGCCTGCGGCAGGCGGTGGTGTCCGCCTCGCAGCAGCTCGCCCGGACCTTCAACGCCACCTCGGCGGACCTGAGCTCGGCGCGGGCCGGAGCGGACGCGAGCGTGCAGAGCGAGCTCCCCAACGCCAACACCCTCGCCGCCCAGCTGGCAGACCTGAACGCACGGGTGCGCGCCGCGCGCGCCGCCGGCGGCGAGCCGAACGACCTGCTCGACGCCCGCCAGAAGGCCCAGGACGACCTGGTCTCGCTCACCGGGGCCACCATCGTCACCGACCAGGACGGGAACGCCAACGCCCAGCTGCCCGGGGGTGAGTTCCTGGTCTTCGCCGAGAAGGCGGGCTCGCTCTCCGCGCTGCCGGATGCGACCAACGGCGGTTACGTCGCGCTCCAGCTCACCCGGACCGACGGCTCGGGCCCGGTGACCCTCACCTCCCAGCCCGGCGGCAAGCTGGGTGGGCTGATCGCCGGACGCGACGGGGCGCTGAAGACCGCCCAGACCCAGCTGGACACCTTGGCCTTCGACCTCGGCTCGGCGCTCAATGCCGTCCACCGCGGCGGCTTCGCGCTCGACGGCTCGACCGGGCGCGATCTCTTCACCGTCGGCGCCACGTCCAGCGGCGCCGCCGCGGCAATCGCGGTGAACGGCGCCGTGGCCTCCAACCCGAGCCTCCTCGCCGCGGCCTCCAGCGCCGCCGGAGTGCCCGGCGACGCCACCGCGCTCGACGCCCTGGTGGCCACCGAGAACCAGACCCTGTCGGGTGGACTGACCGCCGAGTCCACCCTGGCCTCGCTGGTGTCCCAGTACGGGAGCGCCAGCGGCGCGGCGCAGGCCTACAGCGACCACGACGGCGGTGTGCTCCAGAACCTCCAGACGCTCCGCGAGTCGACCTCCGGGGTCTCCGTCGACGAGGAGCTGGTGGAGCTCACCAAGGCCCAGCGCGGCTTCGAGGCGCTGAGCAAGGTCATCACCACCACCGACCAGATGCTCCAGACGCTGCTGGCGCTGAAGAGCTGAGGACCCAAGGGCCATGCGCGTGACCGACAGCATGATCTTCGACCGAGCCAACACCGGGACCGCCCGGGCGCGCAGCGCGCTCGACGCCGCGGTGGAGGAGAACAGCTCGGGGTTGCGCGTCCAGCATCCCTGGGACGATCCCGGGGCGGCGGGCCAGCTCACCTCGGCCAACCTGGCGGCCGACCGGTACACCGCCATCGGGCAGGCGGCGGGCAAAGCCTCGGACGAGCTGCAGGCGGCGGACGGCGCCCTCGGCGAGGTGCAGAACCTGGTCGCCCGGGCGCGCGAGCTGGCGGTGCAGCTGTCCAACGGCTCCTACGGCGCCGCGGATCGCTCCGCCGCGGCGGCCGAGGTGGACGCGCTCATCCCGCAGGTCATCGCCCAGCTGAACACGAAGTTCGGCGGGCGCTACCTGTTCGGCGGCACCAAGGACGGCGCGGAGCCGTTCGACGCGGCGGGCAACTACCTCGGCGACACCGCGGTCCGGCAGGTGGAGATCGCCCCGGGCGTCCTGGAGAACGCCTCGGTCCGGGCCGACGTGGCGATCAAGGGCGTGGGCGGGGGAACCGACGTGCTGGCGGCTCTGCAGTCGCTCTCCGCAGCGCTGAAGACCAACAACGTCGCCGGGGTGCAGGGGACGTTGAGCACGCTCGAGCAGGGGACGCAGCAGATCTCCACCGCCCGCTCCGGGCTCGGCGGCTCGATGGCCGCCTTCGACTCGGCGGTGACCGCCGCCCGCTCCGCCCACGACCGCGAGCAGACGCTGGCCTCGCACCTCGGAGACGCCGACCCGGTGGAGTCGGCGAGCAAGCTCGCCCTGGCCCAGCGCGCGCTCGAGGCCTCGATCACCGCCACCGCGCAGGGCTTCCAGCTCACCTTGCTCGACAAGCTCAAGTAGGCGCTCCGGTGTTCTCCGCCACCCTCCGCAGCGACGGCTACAGCGCGCAGGAGCCGCGGCGGGACGAGCATCTGACCTTCGTCTACGGACGGCACACGCCCGGCCAGCGCATCTCGGCCATCCTCCGGTCGCGGCTCCGCGGCCTGCGCCACCGCCTCGACGGGCGGACCTACTCCGCCATTCGCCTGGTTCCGCTGCTCTTTCACGCCGGCTTCGAGTTCCCCGGGCTTCACGGCGACGCCCCCGGGGTGCAGCGGCTGCGGCGGCGGCTCGGCTGGGGCCGGTGGACGGCGTCGCTCGGGGTTCCTCCTCCGCGCCGGAACATGTCCGGGCGGGGGCTGGTGACGGCCATCGCGGTCCTGCCGACCGAGGGAGGCGGAGCGCGTCTCCTCGTCCTCACCGGGGCCTACGCCTCGGACCAGGAGCGGATCCTGGCGCATCGCATGGAGGTGGTGGGCACGCTGCTCCAGTCCTCCGGGCTTCGCCTGTCGGTCGAGCGCGTGCGCACCACGGCCCCGGTCTGGGCCCGGGTCGCCCCGTCGGTGCTCGCCTACGGGGCGCTGGCGGCCGGGACCTGGCCCGCGGTCTCGGGGAGCCCGCCCCCGGGGTGGACGGACGACGTCATGGCCGAGGTGACGCTCTCCGCTCCGGAGCCGGCCTCCTTCGCCGCCCTGGCGCTCGGCTACGGAGGAGCGGGCGAGGTCTCGCTGTCGTCCCTGATGCAAGGCCCCGAGGCGCTCGCCCCGGAGAAGGCGCGGGACCCGGTGAGCTTCTCCTTCGCCTGGGCGGGACGGGTCACCGGACGGGAGCGGCTGGTTCGGAACCTCGTCGGGCTCCTGGCGGGGTCGGCGCGGCCGAGGAACCCCGGGGAGATCATCCTGGTGGGCCGCGAGCTGGCCATGCTCGCCGCGCGCGGGCTGCACCGCGCCCCGCGCCCGTGGAGGGACGCGCTGGCGATGCGGGTGCACCGGGAGATCATCGCCGGAGGCGTTCCGCTGATCCTCAAGCCCGCCCTGGCCCGGGCGGTGAAGGACCTCCAGTTCTCGGACCTGACCGGAGCTCACGCCGGTCGGGTGTACGAGGTGCGCCTCCCCGATGGGGTGACCGTCGGGCGCGGGCTGAGCGAGGCCCATGCCCACGGGCGGGCGCTGACCCTGCTCGGGCCGGTGCTCTCCGACCGGCAGATCTCCCGGCGGTGGCGGGCGCTGGCCGAGCAGCTGGTGAGCCGTCCCGAGGGCGAGTACACCCTGGCGCTGGTGGAGCCGAGCGAGGTGCGGGGCAGGCCGCACGACCCGCTCAACTCCGGACCGGAGCGGCGCATCGCCTTCCCGGGAGGGATCCTGGTCCGCCATTCCGGCGGGCGCAGGCCCAGCGTCCGGGTGCTCTCCTCGCGAGCGCTGGTGGAGATCCTCGTCTCCCACGCCCGCCGCGGGGTTCACGTCGAGGTCCACCCCTCCGAGCCGGGCGCGCGGCCGGTGGCGGACCGGGTGGCCCGGCTGCTCACCGCAGTGCACGGCGAGCCGGCGGTGGCCGCGGAGCTGGGGGGCGCGGTGTACCTCCGGTCCGGAGGGCGCGAGCGGCGCTTCAGGCTGGAGCGCTTCCTCTCTCGCCCGCGGATGTGCACCGTCGACACCGAGGCTCCGGACCTGGCCCACGGGAGCCGGATCGGCGTGCGGCGCCAGCGCCCCTGGATGACGCCTCTTACCATCGAGGTCGGTGTGAGCCTGAAGGGCCAGCGGGCGCAGCTGCTCTACATGGACGCACGCGGGGCGCGCTTCCTCGAGTCGGTGCCGGTGTCCTGGCTCTCCGACTACCTCGACGAGACGCGCGCACTGCTCGCGGCGAATCCGCGCGCTCCGGGGCTGCTGGCGGTGTTCGCCGAGCCCGGGATCGAGCACGCGCTCCTCAGCGCGGATCCTGCGCCGCCGGCCACGGTGGTCAGCGTGCACGGCGTCCTCCCCAGCCGCCTGTGGATCGCGCTGGAGGGAGACCGCTTCGGGCGCGGCCAGCACTTCGGCTGGAGCACCGCGGCCGAGGCGCTGCTCTCGCAGTGGCCGGCGTCAACGCCGGGACGGGTGGCCGTCAAGCACGTGGCGGTGACCGACGCGCGCGACGAGGCGGTGCCACAGGTGGTGCAGCTGTGGGTTCGCTCGCAGATCCTGCGCAGGTTGCGGACGCACCTGCAGCGGGCCTGGCCTTATCGACGACGCCTGGAGTGACGACGAGAGAACAGGGACGAAGCAACCCGAACCTGTCCCCTCTCAAGGAGAAGCAATGTCGCTGTCCATCCGTAACAACGTCGCTTCGCTGAACGCGCAGCGCAACCTGTACAACACCCAGAACGCGCTCGACTCGTCTCTGTCGCGGCTGTCCTCCGGCTTCCGCATCACCAAGGCGGCGGACGACGCGGCTGGCCTCGGCATCAGCGCCAACCTCGAGGCGGAGATCCGCAGCGCCAACCAGGCCGTCCGCAACGCCACCGACGGCCAGTCGGTGGTCCAGACCGCGGAAGGCTCGCTGAACGAGGTCACCAACCTCCTGACCCGTATCCGCGAGCTGGCCACCCAGTCGGCCTCTGACGGAATCGGCGCGACGGAGCGCGGCTACATCCAGACCGAGAACACCGCCCTCCAGAGCGAAATCGACCGCCTGGCGAACGTGACCGAGTTCAACGGCACCAAGCTGCTCGACGGCTCGGCGGCCACCCTGGACTTCCAGGTGGGCATCCGGAACACGGCGAACGACGTGATCAGCTTCACCACGCTGGACGCCCGCGCCGCCACCCTGTTCGCCGTGGCGCCCGACCTGTCGACCAAGGCCGGCGCGCAGGCTGCCCTGGCCACCGTCGACACCGCGCTCCAGGCCGTCTCCACCGCCCGTTCCACCATCGGCGCGGCTGGCAACCGGTTCTCCAGCGCCATCGCCAGCCTCCAGTCGTTCGCGGAGAACCTGACCGCCGCCGACAGCCGGATCAAGGACGTGGACGTGGCGGCCGAGACCTCCGCTCTGAGCCGTTCGCAGATCCTGGCCCAGGCCGGCGTGTCGGTCCTCGCCTCGGCCAACCAGGCGCCGCAGCTGGCGCTCAAGCTGCTCCAGTAATCGAACGCTGACCCCCGGCCCCGCGTGAGGCGCTGACCTCCCGCGGAGCCGGACACTTTTCAGAGGGAACATGTCCACTTCGATCGGTCCGACCTTCACCGCAGGTGGCCTGGCCTCCGGCCTGGACACCAACACCATCATCGATGGGCTGGTGAAGCTCGAGTCGCAGCCGATCACCGACAAGCAGAACCAGCAGACCGCGCTGCGCAGCCAGATCTCGCTGCTCGGACAGCTCGCCGCCAGCGTCACGGACCTCGGGACCGCGGCCAAGGCGCTCGGCAGCGGAGGCGCCCTCGCGGTGGCTGTGAGCAGCAGCAACAGCGCCTTCTCCGCGGTCACCGGCCCCGGAGCGCAGCAGGGCAACTACTCGATCGCGGTGCAGACGCTGGCCACGGCGGCGAAGTCCCGCTCGGCCGCCTTTACCTCGTCCGATGCTCCGGTCACGGGCGGGACGCTGTCGCTCTCGGTCCAGGGGACCAGCTACGCGGTGACCATCCCCGATGGCGCCTCGCTCGCCGACGTGGCCCTTGCCATCCGCCAGTCCGGGGCTCCGGTGAGCGCCACCGTGCTCAACAACGGCACCAGCAGTTACCTCTCGGTGACCGACGTGAACACCGGCTATCCGGTGGGCTCCACGCCGGATGCCGCACTCTCGATCACCGAGACCTCCACCGGCGCCCAGGGGCAGCCGCTGGGTTTCGCGACGATCCAGCAGGCAGCGAACGCCACCTTCACCATCGACGGGCTGAGCTTCACCCGCACGAGCAACAGCGTGACCGACGCCCTGCCCGGCACCACCCTGACCCTCAAGGGGGTGAGCACCGCGCCCGAGGACCTGGTGCTGACCAACGACGTCCAGGGCACGGCAGCCGCGCTCCAGAAGTTCATCACCGCGTACAACAACACCATCACCCTGGTGCAGAAGCAGCTGGACGTGAGCCCGGGCACGGACCGGACGAGCACGCTCGCGGGCGACAGCACGGTGCGCAACCTCCAGGCCTCTCTCCAGTCACTGGTGTCGAACGTGGTTCCCGGTCTGGGCACGGTGCGTTCGCTGGCGGACCTCGGCGTGAAGACCGAGCGGGATGGCACTCTGTCCCTGGACCAGAGCGTCCTCCAGAGCGCGGTCGCTCGCGATCCCGGTTCGGTCGATTCGCTGTTCTCCACCGCCAGCACGGGCCTGTCGGCGCTCGCCCAGAACTTGGTCACTCAGTACACCGATCCGGTCTCGGGCGCATTCACCAACCGGACCACTGCGCTGAACGGGAGCATCAAGCAGCTGGACACCGACATCGCCAACGTCCAGGCGCGGGTGGACCAGTACAAGCAGACGCTGGTCGCCCAGTTCACTGCCATGGAGAACGTGGTGAGCCAGCTCAAGTCGCTGGGCACGCTGCTCAACCAGATCAGCGTCAACACCCAGAACAACACCAAGTAGGGACCAGGCTCCGATGCCCAGCGCCGTCGAGCGATACCGGACAACCCAGGCCACCACCGCCTCCCGGGAGCGGCTGTTCGTGCTTCTCCTGGAAAAGGCGCTGCGCTGCATCCGCGAGGGTGCGGAGGCGCTGGAGACCGGGCGGCGGGGCGACTCGGTGGCTCCGCTGACGCGGGCCTCGGACATCGTGGTGGAGCTCCTGTCGACGCTCGACCCGGCGCGGGCTCCGGAGCTCACCGCGCAGCTGGGGGCGGTGTACCAGTTCGTCTGTGCGCGGCTGACGCGGGCGGTGCTGGGCGAGGTTCGAGCAGCGCGCGACGCCGAGAGGGCGCTGGAGCCGCTGGTGGACGGGTTCTCGCGCGCGGTGGCCTCGCTGGAGGCGCGGTGAGCGCGCTGGAGCTACTCGGCTCGGCCTCGGCCGGGATGGCGAGTGGAGACGTCGCCCGAGCGCTAGAGGCGGTGCTCGCCGCCGTGGCCGAGCTGAAGGAGGCCGCGCGGACGGGGTCGCTGGATGCCGAACAGCACCGGGCGCTCGAGGCGGCGGTGAGCCGCTGTCTCGCGCAGGCCACCGGCTCGCTGGAGCGGCTGCGCGAGGAGCTGCGCCGCGCGTCCGCCGGCGCGCAGGCGGCCAGGTCCTACGGCGCGAACCGCTGAGGTCCTTGGGCTCGTCCTAGCCGGGCGAGCCCGTCGCGTCTCGCGACCAGTGGAGTTCCGGGCTTAGCGCCCGCCGCTCAACGCTGCGGATCGGCAGGCCGGCGCCGGCGGGCGACGAGCCCGAGCACCAGGAACACGACCGGCGCCGCAGCGGCGATGGGGGCGCCTGGAGTCCCGCAGCTACTGGCGCCGGAGCGTGGCGCGGAGGCCGTGGTGAGACCCGAGCTGCGGGCGACAGTCGCGCGGGCGCTGGGATCCCCGAGCAGATGGAACGTGGCCCGCACGTCCGAGTCCTGGACCGCCTTCTTTGCCTCCAGCGTGGCCTGGCCCAAGGTGAGCCCTCGGTCCAGCGCGCCGGTCAGCAGTGCCCTGCTCAGCGTGGCGTGCTCGGTGGGCAGGGTAAGCGCCGAGGACGCCCACACCGCCCAGGCTCCTCCCTGCGGAGCGCGAAGAAGCGCCGAGCCCAGCGCCTCGCGCCCGATGTCGAGGAAGTAGGCGTTGAGACAGGTGGCGGCGACGAGCAGCGTGGGGCTGCCGCTGTTGGACAGGGCATCGGCGTCGGTAGAGGAGAGGATGCGGCCGGCCCAGAAGTCCTCGGCACCGTGGCCCTGGTAATCCACGGCAAAGGGACCGGCCCTGAGCGCGTCGAGGATCGCGGTGTGGGTCGCGACGTCGTCTCCGTTGCGAGCGAGCTCCTGGCTCTTCCAGGTGGAGAGGGCCGAGCGCACTTCGGCCGAAGCATCGGAGAACTTGATGGTCCCGTCCTGGTCGCGGACGAACAGGAGCGAGCTGTCCGTCCCGGGGAGCTTGCGGTTGAGGATCTTCGCCACCACCGCGTCCATCTCCGCCGGGGTGGAGACGGGGAGGCGGCCCACGGCCATCGCGGGCCCGTCACCCGGATCGAAGGTCACCAGCGCGTCGTCGGAGGCGGTCTCGAGCCAGCGGGTTTGGATGAGGAGGGTCGGCACCTGGTCCAGCTCGGGGTGGCCGAGCCAGCCTCGTGGGTCGTAGGTCGCGGCACCCGCGAGGAGCAGATACTGCGGCGCCGTGGACCAATGCGAGGCGGCATACGCCAGGAAGGAGCGGATGGCGGTCGCGTCCTTCGACCCGGCCGAGAACTCGTCGTAGACGTCCTCCACGTCCACCAGCGCGACCCGAAGGCCCTCCCGGGTTCGCTGATCGGCCAGGGGCTGGAGGCTGGGGAGGAGCGCGCGCGGGCCGATGACCACCAGGTTGGCTCCAGCTGCCGAATGCCAGCTGCTAGGGGTATTGGCTACCACGGCAGGCGTGAGGACGTCCTGGTCGCGATACGCATAGAGGATGCGATTGCCGCTGCCGGGGACGGTGATGCTCGCGGCGCCGTCGCCCGGAGTGCCGGCCAGGGCGGCCGGCCGAAGCACCGAGGTGACGTCGAGCACGTGCGCACTGGCGGCGGCGGAGCCCACGAGCTGCACGAATGCTCCGCCCGGGGCGGTGAAGCGGAGCGGGCCGGTGAACGCGTACTGGCGCGGGTAGGTCAGCCGCTGCGAGATCTCGACGGCGATCTCCGTTCCCGTGCGGCCAACCAGGGTGACGGTGTTGTCGCCGGCGACGAGGGCGCCCACCGGAAGGGTGAAGCTCACTGTGGCGACGTCCTGGAAGACGCTCTGGACCGTGCCGACCATCGTTCCGTTCACCTTCACGTCCACTGCGTGCGCGCCATCGGTGAGGCCCTGGAGGCTGACCTCGAGCACGGCAGACTCCGCCGAGGTGAGGTCGATGGCCGGGGTGGAGAACGTCCGGTCCATCGCCTGCGTGCCAATGATGGGCTTGCCGAAGAACCCGTCCGTGTCGGGGTTCTTGAGTGCGGTGATGTGAAGGGTGCGGTCGCGAATCTCGAGCGTCTCGAGGAAGCTGGTGGCGTACGAGCTCGGCTGAACGGCAGGGGCGGGGTCGATGAAGGTCGGCGCTCCGAGGCCAGCGGTGACCCAGTAGACGCGGGCATCGGTGTAGCGGGTGTCCGCGGCCTGACCAAAGAACTCGAGCGCGTCTCCGGCCTGGAGAGTGGCGCCGTTCGCGGAGAGCGCGCGGAAGGCGACCTGACGCCCCCCGGCCCAGAGCTGGAGCGAGGAGAGCGCAGCGCCTGCGGGGAGTCCGGCGGCGAGGAGCACGTCGGCGCTCACCCGGTAGACGCCGTCCTGCCGGATCAGCAGCTTCACCGCCCGCATGCTGGCGACGGCCCACTGCGCCGCGAGGCTCCGGTCATTCCAGGAGCGGTCGTAGCCGGGGGGATCGACGGGTCGGCCTGTGGGCCCGCGCTCGGCGAGGAGCGCGTCAGAGCCGACGTTCGAGAGGAGCATCGCCTGCTGGAACTGCTTTCCCGAGGTCGAGCCCGACCGGGCCTGAGCCGGACCGAACCACTGGCTCTGGCCCTTCATGTCGATGGCCTCGAGCCAGTAGCGCGCGCCCGAGCCGCCGTTGGCGTCGGTGAAGGCGTAGTTTCGGCCGGCGACGGGGTCGAATCCGGCCCGGAGCGCGGAGCCGGCGATGAGGCCCGGGGTGATCTGCACCCGCCGGCTGCCCTGCTCGCGGTAGACGCGGTAGCCGAGGTTGCGGATCTCGGTCCCGGCCTCCCAGGTGACCTGGGTCACACCGCCGCCGGTGACCGCCTCGAAGCCCACGAGCTCGACCGCCGTGGCAGCAGGTCCGACCTTCAGCAATACCTGGTTCGGGCTCAAGGTGACCAGGTAGTCGTAGGAGAACCCGTTGCCAGGATTGGAGCCGAGCCGGAGGTTGTTGTTGGTGACGGTTCCCGAGAAGTTGAACAGGGTGTAGGTGCCCTGACCGAACCCGGCACCGGCCGTGATGTTCAGCACGCCGTCGAGCGTCAGGGCGCCGACCGTCGCGCTGGTGCTCGTCGGGGGCGTGGCCGCGGTGAAGTTGAGGTTGGTGGTATCGGCCAGCGTCAGCGCTCCGGTCGTCAGCGTTCCCGCCCCAGCGGTACCCGGGGTGAAGTTCGAGCCCCCCGCCATGTTGACGCCACCGGAGATGGTTCCGCTTCCCTGGAGCGTTCCGCCCGAGGCAACGCTGATGCCGGTGGTGGTGACGCCGGCGCCGCCGGTGACGGTCAGCACGTCGTTCGCGCCGATGGAGATGTTGCCCTCGCCGGTGAGCGCGCCGGTGATGGTCAGGTTTCCGGCATTGGTCGGGAGAGCGATCCCGCCACTGTGGTTTCCGCCGGCGATGGTGAGCGTCGCGGCGCCGGACTTGGTAATCGCCCCTGCGCCATTGAGCGCCCCCGTCAGGGTGAGCCCCTGTCCGGTGTTGATGCCCGTCGCTCCGTTGAGGAGCACCGCGTTCCCGTAGGTCTGCGGCGCCGTCTGGACGCTCCACGTTCCCGTGGTGAAGGTCATCGCAGTCAGCGTCGAGGGACTACCGTTCGTCTCGAGCGTGAGGTTGTCCACGGTCGCGGCAACCGCCGGGTAGACGAAGGCCGCGTTGAAGCGGAGCGTTCCGGTCCCGTCGCCACGGAATACCATCGGCTGGGAGGTGGTCACGGTGCCGCTCGCTCCGATGACGATGGTGGAGCTGGTCCGGGGGGTGAGCACCAGGGTTCCCAGCGCCCCCATGTTCAGCGCTCCGGTGTAGGTGAGCGTGGCGCCGCTGTCCGCACCGAGGATGGTGGCGAAGCCCGCGACGGAGCCGTTGGTGATCGGGCTCCCCACCGTGTTCGTCTGCGCAAAGTGAAGTCCTTGATCCAGCGCCCCACCGATGGGGTTGGCACCGGAGGTCCGCAGAGTGATGCCCCCGGTGCCGCTGAACGGGCCGGAGATCCAGAGCGCGGAGCCACTGCTGGTCTTGGAGATGGTGCCGTTGAGGGTGAGTCCGCGCGTGGTGATGACCGTGCCCGCGGAGCCTGCGAGCGCCCCCACCGTGAGCGCCGTCCCGAGGTTCACGGTCAGGGCTCCGATCGTGTACCGGTTTCCGGCGGTGATGGATGTGCTCAGCGTCCCGCTCGGGCCGTTGGCGAGGAGGTCGGCCCCGAAGTCCGTGCTGTTCGGTGCGTTGAGATTGAGGGTACCCGCGGTGAGCGTGAAGGGCGAGCCGGCGAGGGCCGTGGCCGACCCAGCGGTGATGCTTCCACCGTTGAGGACGATGGCGGTCAGCTGGCTGTTGTCACCGGACAGGGTGACGGCGCCTAGACCCGTCTTGGTGAGGGTGAACCCGGTCCCGATGATGTTGCTGGCGATCGCGTTGACGCCGCCGGTGAAGTTCCACGCCTGAGTGGTCGTGAGGACGATGGCGAGGGTGCCGTCCATCGTGAGGTTGCCACCGGTCCGGTTCAGTCCGCCAGCCCCGATCCCCAGCGCTCCTCCCGCGCCGCTGAAGTTCGCGGCGATCGGCACGTTCAGCGTGGCGATGTCGCCGTCGATGTCCATCACGATGGTCCCGGCTCCGCCGACGATGACGGTGTCGCCGTTGCCTGGAACCGGTGGACCTGCCGGATTCCAGTTGGTGGACGTGCTCCAGTTGGTATCGGTCGCGCCGGTCCAGGTGTAGGTGACCGGTTGTGCGCGCGCGGCCAGCGCCAGCACGAGGCTGGCTGCGAGCGCAACACGTACGTCGAGGGCTCTCACGGGACCACTCCCTTTCCGACCGTCGCCAGATGCGCATCGAGACCGAGGCGCCAGCGGATGTCCCGCCGCACGAAGTCCGCCGCGCGACGAATGCACTCGGCCATCTGCACCAGGAACCGGGGAACGGCGCGGAGCGGCGCGCGCAGGTGCACCGTGGCGCTCACTGGATCCGGCCAGCGCGCGCCGATTGCCCGAAGGGCGCGCCCGAGGCCGAGCCTCCGCAGCTCGTAGAGTGAAGGCGGCATGCTTTCGTAGCCGTTCACCCAGCCGTGCAGCACAGCGCGCCGCAGCCAGGCCGGCACGCTGACCTGCGGCGTGTCGTCCGGAGCACGCGCCGCGAGGAGTTCCCGGGCCAGCGCCACGGTCGCCAGGACGCCCTCGCTTAGCCGCGCATCGCCGGCGAGGCAGCGCTCCCAGCGAAAGTCCCGCGGCAGCGATTCGAGGAGCACCGCGACATCACAGAGCCAGAGCGGCCGCCAGGCGCCGTGGTGCAGCTGGTGAAGCGAGACCAGCCGGAGATGATCCTCCGCGGCGAGGGTCAGAAATCTGGCGCTGTCGAGCGACTCGCGCTGCGCCCGTCCGAACAGCTCGCCCTCGCTCCGATCGGGCAGGTATCGCGACAGCGTCGCCACCGTGTCCACGTCCGCGCGGGACTGAAGATCGGCACCGAGGGACCGCAGCACTCCGCGGGCACGCTCGGCCTGGTCCTCACGAACGAGGAGATCGAAGTCACCGAACGGTCGCATGCCCCGGTGTGGATACAGCCGCGCGAGCGTCCAGCCCTTGAAGAGGATGGGCTCGAGACCCGCTTGGTTGAAGTGCCCGATCAGGTGGACGAGGTCTCGCTCCTGCCGTGCCGCGGTGAGCGCATGGTGCCCAGAGGCCGCGTGCAGCGTCTCCAGCTCCGGCCATGCGCGCAGCTGGGTCCCGCGCACGCGCGCCCATGCGAGACCCGCCACCCCGCCGGCGACCAGTCGCTCACACCAGCGCCCGACGGGCAGGTCCGGAGGAAGCACGAGCAGAGGCGCGGCCCCGGTCCAGGAACGACGGAGCGTCTCAGCGATCGCCCCCGCGATGAGCCGATCCTCCGACGTCATCCGCAGGTCCCTGCATTCTCGTTGCACACGCCAGTGCAGCAGTGATGCGTGGGGTCGCAGGGTGTTCCGGGAAGTCCCGTCACGCAGGACGCCGCCTCCGCCGCCCGCGGCACGGTGATCGCCAGGATGATCGGGATCGCCACCAGGCCAGCGCGGATCATCCGGCGACGCGAGAGGTTCACCTCGGGCGCGGGGAGCGCATCCGCTGGAGTCTCCAGCAGCCCCGCGTCGGACATCTCGCGCAGCGTGGTCGCCACCAGCGCGGGCTCCAGCTCCGCAGACCGGGCGATCGAGTCCACGTCGCGCGCTCCGTCGATCGATTTCCACACCCGGGCCGCGGGCGGGTTCAGACAGAAGGCTCGGTGGGAGGCCTCGACGTAGAGGAGCGTCTCACCCTCGAGTTCCTCGGTAACGAGACCGCTCGCCCGACGGCGCGGGACGAAGCCGCTGGAAGGGGCCATGCGCCGAGACTACCACCCCTCGGCCGCAGGGCAGCCAAAGCGACGAGGGCTCGCGCCGCGCTGCCGGCGCTCCCGCGTGGGGTCCGAAACCCACGAGATCTCGCCACCGCACGGGCCAGAGTCGCCAGCACCTCCCGGGGCCGATCGCGCGCCGGAACCGTGTGGGACAGCAACGCCAGCACCCGCTCGCCGGACGAGAGCGGGACGGGGTTCCATCTGGCTCCGCTGGAGTATTCCGTCGAGATTACAAGCCCCAGCAAGACGGGCTGCCGGCCGACCCGGCGGGGCACGGGGTCCCGGCGTTTCCATCCGCGCCGGCCACGAACGCTCGGACGCCGAGCGTAAGGATGCACCCGCCCCTGTGCGTCGATGACCGCGTACTCGTCCGAGTAGTAGGTCGCCCCGGCCTCGACCAGAGCGCGAACCAGCGTCGTCTTCCCCGACCCCGACGTCCCGGGAATCACCACTGCCCGCCCCCGGACCGCCACCACGCCGGCGTGGACGAAGACCTCCGGTCGGGCGAACCGCGCCACGCGCAGCTGCAACTCGCTCTCGAACACGTCCAGAGCCCGCGTGTGCCCGAGCCTCGTCGCCACCGTCTGCCCATCCAGGTTCACGGACAACCCACGCCCATTCCGGTCGGAGGTGTCAGACACCTCGTGGGTCAGCTCGAGCACCACCCTCGGCTTCCGCCGCGTCACCTGCCAGCCGGGGGGACACCGCAGGCGCACCTCGGGCAAGAGCCTCCGGTCATCCACCCGCGCCTCGAACGGCACCCCGAAGGCCACACCCCGCAGGACTCCGGGTCTCCGCTCTCGGGCGCCCATCTCGACGGCCCGGAACATACCCCCCCGACCCGACCGGGCGGGATCTCGACGGCGCGCGCCGGTTCCGTCAGGCTCGCCGCGCGTCCGGAGGCGCCCATGCCCGATCACTCGCACCAGCACGAACACGAGCATACGCACGAGCACACCCATCCGGATGGCACGACGCACAGCCATCCGCACCGGCACCGTCACACGCACGAGCACCCGCACGCGCCGGGAAGGGAAGAGGACCACGGGCACGGCAGCGCCGGCCACGAGCACGGCCCCGGAAAGGACCACGGGCACCCGCACTGAGCGGGGCGCTCACTGCGCTCCGCCGACCACGCCCCCGACCTGGCTCGAGTCCCGGCGGACCAGCTCCAGCTGCTTCTCGGTGAGGCCGAGCACCTGCGCGCACTGCTCCGCCAGGAGCGGCGGAACCCCGTCCAGCCCCGGAGGAGCTCCGAACCCCAGCTCGTCCGCGAGGTGCTCGGCGAGCGCCACCGCCGCCACCAGCGGGTGGATGCGACCGGCGACCTCGCGCCGATGGTGGGCGCCGACCACCAGACCGATCTCCGCCGCCACCTGCCACGACTGAAGGACGATGCCTCCGAGCTCGGGGTGCGCCACGGCGATGACCGGGTGCGAGACCTCCGCCGCGGGACGCTCCTCGGCCTTTCGCTCGGCCAGCACCAGCAGCGCCGCGGCCACACCCACGTCGTGCAGGAGCCCGCAGGCGAACGCATGCTCCGCATCCAGCGAGGTGTACCGGCAGACCAGTCGCGACAGATGCGCCGTCGCCGACGCGTGGCGCCCGAGCTGCGCCATCGCCGCGGCGTAGGCCTCCGCCCGGAAGATGCGGCAGTGCAGCGCGGCCTCGAGCACCAGGTCCCGCAGCGCGCGCAACCCGAGCCGGCTCACCGCGTTCCTCAGGGAGAGGATGGGCGTGCCGCGCGCGTACAGCGCCGAGTTCGCCACGCTGAGAACCCGGCTGGAGAGGAGCGGATCGCGCTCCAGCACCCGGCTCACCTCGGCGGCGTCGACCTCCGGCCGCCGGGCCAGCGCGGAGAGCTCGAGCGCCACCGCCGGCAGCTGGGGCGGCCGGTACGCGGGTGAGGTGAACACCTTCCTCAGCTCGAGGCCCAGCGCCCGGACGTCCACGTTCTCGCCCGCGGGGAGCTCGACCTCGTGCACCACCGGGTCGGGCACCCGGCGAGACTGTTCGAGCCTGGGCGCCGCCATGATCGCCCATGTTGCAGGGCGGATGCCGGGAAGCGAACGCTGCACCTCCGCGGAACTCGGGAGCAGGTGCGGGTCGGCGCGCCTCGGTGGGTCGCGCCCGCCTCGCCGAAGGCGGCGTCGCGCGAGCCAGGCGCGCCCGCTTCAGCCTCCTCGCGCACAGCGGAAGAGCCGCCCTTACCCCGACGCGGATCGGCGGATACCGGCGCCGAGCTCGGCTGATCCGCTCACGATGACAGGCCACCGCCCACGACCCATCATTCCCTCCGGGTCGTTGGTCCGAGCCGGAAGGCGGTGGGTGCGTGCGCGGAACGGTCGTCGTCGCGGAGGATGATCCGGGACTCCGGGAAGTCCTCCTGCACGTCCTCCACGACGCGGGCTACCAGGTGCTCCTCGTGTCACGCGAGGTGGACACCCTCGCCGCCGTCCGCCGCCTCGACGCGCGCTGCTTGCTGGTGCTCGAGGCCAGGCTGCCCGACGGGGCGAGCGAGGCCATTCTCCAGGCGCTCTCCGCCGGCACGCCGCCAATCGCCTGTCCCGTCGTCCTGCTCAGCGGGCCGCCGGTCGAGACCCGCTCACCCAACGTGGTGGGCGTGCTCCGGAAGCCGTTCGAGCTCACGCGCATGCTTGGAGTGGTGAAGGCCTTCTGTCCCAGCCCGGCGCTTCCTCCCTCGCCTGCTCGGGGTTCCGCTCCCGCCGCAGCGTGACCACGTTCGTCTCCAAAGGAAGGGAGACGACTCGAATGGCTGGACTCACCGACAAGCTGAAGGGGAAGATCAAGGAAGTCGCCGGGGCCGCGACCGACGACCCGAGCACCGAGAACGAGGGCAAGCTCGACCAGGCGAAGGGCAGCCTCAAGAACGCCAGCGAGAACCTGAAGGACAGGGCGAAGGAGGCCCTCGGCGGCGCGGCCGACAAGATGAAGGAGGCCGCGGAGCGGGCGGAGCGCAAGACCAGTCGCGACCCGGACGACGCCTAAGCTGAGCCGTGGGTGAGGGCCGCCGGGCGAGCGCCTGACGGCCCTCCGTCTGTCGAGTGGCGAGGCCGGGGTCACCGAGCGGGGAAGAGACGGGCGAGCGCCCTGGCCATCCGCTGGACGCCCTCGATGAAGCGCGCCGGAGGCGGAAGCAGCGAGAGCACCAGCCATCGCCCCCGCGGGAAGTCGTAGAAGTGTCCCGGCTGGACCTGGACACCGGCCTCGAGCACCGCGAGGCAGACCTCGGTCTCGTCGGCGGTGTGCGGCAGCCGGACGACGGCGGACCACCCTCCGGCCGAGGGCATGACGTCCCATGCCGCATCCTCCGCTCGCCCGTCGTGAAGCGCGCGCGTGTTCTGGTCGAGGCGGAGGGCGACCCGGGCGCGCCACGCGGACGAGCCGGCCAGGAGATCGGGCAGCGCCCGCTGCGCAGGAGCGGCGGTGGACAGCTGGGTGTCGGCGATCAGCTCGAGGCGGGCGAGCGCCTCGTCGCGCTCGGGGGCCGGGCCGAGCACCGCGGTCCAGGCCACCTTCCATCCCGGAAGCCCCGCCGACTTGGAGAGCCCCTGCAGCGCGAAGGTGAGCGCCTCACCCGGGTGCGCAGCGACCGACCTGGCTGAACGGCCGCGCCGTGGGAACTCGACGAAGACCTCGTCGACGATGAGTCCCCAGTCACGCCGGGCGCACAGCGCGTCCAGCCGTGTCCGGTCCGCCTCGGTGAGCACCCATCCGGTCGGATTCGCCGGGCTGACCAGCAGCGCGGCGCGCGTGGTCTCGTCGGCGATGGCCTCGAGGGCGTCGAGGTCCAGCGCGCCGAGCGGATCCTCGGGCAGGGGAAAGGCGCGGAGCTCCACCGAGGACAGCTCGGCGAGGAACGGGAGCAGCGGGTAGCTCGGCGCCGGAACGAGCACCGAGTCCCCTGGATCGCAGAGGAGCGCGAAGAGCCAGCCATAGGCCTCGCTCGTCGACGCCGAGAGAACGAGCTGCCCGGGCTCGAGGTGCGCGCCGAGACGGGTGAGGTCTCGCGCCAGGGCCTGCCGGGCGACGAGCTGCCCCAGCGGCTCCGGCGTGTAGGCGGCCAGCGGCTGCGAGGCGAGCACGGCGCGGAGCCACCCCTCGTCCGGCCCGAGCCCGCAGTCGGCGGGGCTGGTCACGGTCAGGTCGATCGGGGCGGTCCCGCGGCGCACCAGCATCTCCAGGCGCGCGGAGAGGAGGTTCTGCGTGCGGTCCCAGGCTGTCCGGGCGGAGAACACGAGCGGGCGGGCACGCTACCCCAGGCGCGCCGGCCAGCGATCGGGCTCACAGCGGAGACCAGGTTGGTCGGTCGGATGATCGCGCTGGAATCGCGGCCGAGGCCTAGGAGCGAGGAGGGCGTGGGGCTCGTGTCCCGTAACCGACGAGCGACGACGGGATCGGCCGCGAGGGCAAGCGAGGGCCGATCGACCAGCGTGGTTTCCGCCGTCATCATCAGAGCCCGGTCTGGAGCATCGCCTCGACCACGCGGCGGATCAGCTCGCGGCGGATCTCCTTCCGGCAGTGGTCCACCGCGTGCTGTGGAGGCCGCGGCAGGTGCGAGGGCCGGCTCCGCGCGGCGGTGCGGACGATCATCTCGACCTTGCTCTGCTCGATCTGGAAAAGGCGTCCACCGTCCTTCCGGAGGAAGTAGTTGAGGCCTCGGGTGTCGAGCAGCTTCTGGAAGTAACGCCTGGCATCGCTCACCAGCGTCAGGTCGATGACGTCTCCCATGTGTCGAGACTTCTTGTCGCGCGGATCCCCCGACCCGTCCAATTCGGTGACGGGGAGCCAGCAGGCGCCGCTACAAGCCCGTGCGGCGCGGGTGGAGAGAACTTGCGCGCCGGCTCCGGAGCGTGTTGCCGACCGACGGCGGAGCGCGTGCGGCGATCCGGGGGGAGTTCACACACCGGGGACGGCAGGCGCACGTCGCCCGCGCGGGTGCGGAGACGAGACGCGCGACGCGCGTGACGCTCCCGGGCGAGCGTCGAGTTTGCCGCCGACGAGCACCGGCACCTCCGCGGCCGAAGCACGGCCCTGGAACGCGCGCCACCGTCTCGGTCTCGTGGTCACCTCGCCGCCGGCGAGTCGAGCAGCGGCCGAAGCACGGTCCGGAACGCGCGCCGCCGCCGGACTGCATCCTCGATGTAGGGCACCGGCCCGAGAACCGGGACTCCGTGGCGCTCGGCCAGCCACGCCGCATTGTCCTCCACCGACGGATCGCGCACCGGAGAGCCACGCGAGAGGACCACCGCGCGCACCGGGATGCCGCGCGACTCGAGCAGGCGGAGCGAGAGCCCGGTGTGGTTCAACGTCCCCAGGCCCGCCCGGGCCACCAGCACCACCGGGAGGACCAGCGCCTCGATGAGATCGATCACCTCCCGCCGCCGGTCGAGCGGCACCAGAAGCCCGCCCGCACCCTCGACGACGAGCGGCCGGTCTCCGAAGCTGCGGAACGCCGCGAGGACGGGCCGGAGGGCCGGGGCTCGGCCCATCCGCGCGGCGGCGACACCGGGGGCGAGCGGAGCCCGGAAGCGGTGCACACAGACCGCCTCCAGCGGATCGGTGCTGCGGGCCGCGGCACGCAGCGCCAGCGCATCGGCGGGCCGCCATGGCCGAGCACACCCGCTCTCGTAGGGCTTGAACGGCGCCGGGCAAAGCCCCGCGTCGGCGAGGAGCGAGAGAAGGGCGGCGGCGACCTGCGTCTTCCCGACGCCGGTGTCGGTGCCGGTCACGAACACCCGGAAGGGAGCGGCGGTGCGGGGGGCACCTCCCCGCGCGGGGCGCCCAGCGGCTCGACCCGCTGCGCCTCCCCGCGCAGAGTCCCCTTCCAGTCGGCCTCCCCCGCCCGCGGCGCCCCTCACCCCTCGGTCACCTCGACGATGGCCTCGCGCAAGGCATCGCCGAGCCGCACCGCCTCCGCCTCGCTCAGCGAGAGGGGGGGCATGATCACCACCACCGGGCCGAGCGGCCGCAGCAGGATGCCGCGCTCGCGGAGCGCGAGGCAGACCCGGTGCCCGATGCGCTCGCCATAGTCGTAGGCCTCCTTCGTCCGGCGGTCGCGCACCAGCTCGATGCCCACCATCAGACCCCGTTGGCGGACGTCACCCACGTGCTGGAGCTCGGCGATGGCGGCCAGCTTCGGTCGGAGGACCTCGGCCATCCGCCGGACGCGCTCCAGCACCCGCTCGGTCTCGAAGAGCTGCAGCGAGGCGAGCGCAGCGGCGCAGGCCAGCGGGTTCCCGGTGAAGGTGTGCCCGTGGAAGAAGGTGCGCGCCGAGGCGAACTCGCCGAGGAACGCATCGTACACCCGCTCGGTGGTGAGGGTGGCGGCCAGGGGGAGGTAGCCGCCCGAGAGGCCCTTCGCCAGACAGAGGAAGTCGGGCCGGACCCCCTCCTGCTCCACCGCGAACATCGTCCCGGTGCGACCGAAGCCGGTGGCCACCTCGTCACAGATGAGCAGCACCTCGTGCTTCCGGCAGAGCTCGGCCATGCCGCGGAGGTACCCGGGCGGGTGCATCCACATCCCCGCCGCACCCTGCACCAGCGGCTCGATGACCACCGCGGCCAGCGTGGTGCCCTTCTCCTCAAGGAGCCGCTCCGCTGCCCGCAGGGCGCCGGCGAGCGGGTCGCCGCCGCCGCTCCAGTGGTACGGGCTCGGGCTCGGCAGGCGCTCCACGTCGAACAGCAGGCCACGGAAGATGCCGTGGAACAGCGCCATCCCGCCGACCGAGACGGATCCGACCGTGTCCCCGTGGTAGGCCTCGTTCAGGGCGGCGAAGCGCGTCTTCTCCGGCCGGCCGCGCTGCTGCCAGTACTGGTACGCCATCTTCAGCGCGACCTCGACCGCGGTGCTGCCCGAGTCCGAATAGAAGACCCGGGTGAGCCCCTCGGGCGCGATCCGCACCAGGGCGTCGGCCAGCTCGATGGAGGGGACGGAGGCGAGCCCGAGGAGCGTCGAGTGCGCCACCCGGTCCAGCTGCGCGCGGACGGCCTGGTCGATCTCCCGCCTGCGGTGCCCATGCACGTTGCACCACAGCGAGCTGACGCCGTCGAGGTAGCGGCGCCCGAGATCGTCGATGAGCTCGTTGCCCTCGGCGCGCTCGATGATCAGCGGATCGTCCGACGGCCAGACCGCCATCTGGGTGAACGGATGCCAGAGGTGCGCCCGGTCCAGGGCGAGCAGTCGCTCATGCCGCGACGAGTCCATGCGCGCGTGCCTCCTCGAGAGCGTGGAGCGCGCGGTCGATCTGCGCCTCCGTGTGTGCGGCGGAGAGGGCGAACCGCAGCCGGCTGGTGCCCTCGGGAACGGTGGGGGGACGGATGGGCTTCACCAGCAGCCCGCGCTCGCGGAGAAACGCCGAGGCCCGGAGCGCTCGCTGAGGAGTGCCGAGGACGACCGGGACGATGGCGCTGCGCGGCTCACCCGGAAAACCGAGGCGCCGGAGCCCGTCGACGAAGCGCTGGATGTTCCGCCAGAGCCTCGGCCGCAGCACGGGGTCGTGCTCCAGGACATCGACCGCGACGACCAGCGCCTCGCAGAGGGCCGGCGGCAGGGTGGTGGAGAAGACCACCGAGCGGGCGCGGTTCAAGAGAAGGTCCGCGACCGCACGGGTGGTGGCGGCATACGCGCCGAAGCCGCCGAGCGCCTTGCCGAGTGTGCCCATCCGCACGTCGGGCTGGACCCCGGTGGCCTCGCACAGACCCGATCCACGGGCGCCGAGCACGCCGGTCGCATGGGCCTCGTCCACCAGCAGCGCCGCCCCGGCACGGGCGCACGCCTTGGCCAGCGCCGGCAGCGGCGCGGAGTCCCCGTCCATCGAGAACACCGCGTCGGTCACCACCAGCTTGCGGCGGAACCCCTCCCGCGCGAGCGCCCGGGCCACGGCGTCCACGTCGGCGTGGGGGACCACCGCCACCTCCGCGCGGCTCAGCCGGCAGCCGTCGACCAGGCTCGCGTGGTTCAACGCATCGGAGACCACCAGGTCCCCCCGCCCGACCAGCGCCTGCACCAGCCCGAGGTTCCCGGGGTAGCCGCCGTTGAGGACCAGCGCGGCCTCGGTCCCCTCGAACGCCGCGAGTCGCGCCTCGAGGCGTCGGTGCGCCTCGGTGTCGCCCACCACCAGCCGCGAGGCCCCCGCGCCCACGCCCCAGCGCTCGAGCCCGGCGGCCAGCGCCCGGGTCAACCGCGGGTCGGCCGCGAGCCCGAGGTAGTCGTTGGAGGAGAAGTTCAGCAGCGACTGCCCGCCGATCCGGACGACCGGGCCCTGCGGGGAGGAGAGCGGCTCGAGGGTGCGCAGGAGCCCGTGGCCGCCGAGCTCCGCCAGCTCCTCGCGCGCCCAGGCGTCGGCGATGGTGCTCACGGGCCGCCGGGCGTCTCGATCTTCGGCTCGAGCGGCTTGAGGCCCGCGCCCTCGAGCAGCGCGATGTCCGCGTCGTACTCGGGGTTGCCGGTGGTGAGCAGCTTCTCGCCGAAGAAGAGCGAGTTGGCGCCGGCCATCATGCAGAGCAGCTGGGCCTCCTGGCTCATCTGCATGCGCCCGGCGGACAGCCGCACCATGGCGCCCGGCATCAGGATGCGGGCGGTGGCGATGGCGCGCACCATCTCCACCGGAGACACCGGCCGCTGCTTCTCCAGCGGCGTTCCCGGCACCGCGACCAGGGCGTTGATCGGCACCGACTCGGGATGCACCTCCTGGTTGGCGAGCGTCCGGAGCAGCTCGCACCGATCGTCCACCGACTCGCCCATCCCCAGGATGCCGCCCGAGCAGACCGAGATGCCCGCCTCGCGCACCGCGGCCAGGGTGCGGAGCCGGTCCTGGTAGTCGCGGGTGGAGATGATCTCCCCGTAGAACTCGGGGCTGGTGTCGAGGTTGTGGTTGTAGGCGGAGAGGCCGGCCTCCTTCAGCCGGCGCGCCTGGTCGGGCGTGAGCATCCCCAGCGTCACGCACGCCTCCATCCCCAGCCCGCGGACCCCGCGCACCATCGCCAGCACCCGGTCGAACTGGGGGCCGTCCTTCACCTCGCGCCACGCCGCGCCCATGCAGAAGCGGGTCGCGCCGGCGGCCCGCGCCTGGCGCGCCGACTCGAGCACATCGCCGGTCTCCATCAGCCGCTCGGCCTTGACGCCGGTGTCGTGGCGGGCCGACTGCGGGCAGTAGGCGCAGTCCTCGGGGCAGCCGCCGGTCTTGATCGACAGCAGGCTGCAGAGCTGGACCTCCGGCTCACCGAAGGTGGCCCGGTGGACCGTCTGGGCCCGGTAGACGAGATCCAGCAGCGGGAGGTCGTGGATGGCTCGCACCTCGGCGAGGGTCCAGTCGTGACGGATCACCACCTCGGACCTGGCGTGGACGCTCGGGACGCTCGACACCGTGGACACCTCCTGCGGGCTGCTCGCCGGGGCGACGCTCGACGGGCGGGGCGCCATTGTCAACCTGGAAGGGACCACGGGTTGACGATGTGTTCCGGTGAGCGAAGACCGGCCTTGTGCTCCCGGAGGGGGGGACGCCGGGTTAGACAACGGTCCCTCCGTGGGAACGCGACGCGGGCTCTTCTTCGGCTGGCTGGGCATGCTGACGTTCAGCGGCACGGTGGTCGCCACCCGGCTCGCGGTGCGCGAGCTGGACGCCACCTTCATCGCGCTGGGCCGTGCCCTGGTCGCGGCGGTGCTCGCCGCCGGTGTGCTCCGGGCGCGCCGCGCACCGTGGCCCACCCCTGAGCAGTGGCGGCCAGTCGCCCTGGTGTCCGGCGGGGTGGTGGTCGGGTTCCCCTGGCTCATCACCCTGGCCCTGCGGACGATGCCCGCGGCCCACGGGGCGGTCATCGTGGGCCTCCTGCCGATGGCCACCTCGGTGCTGGCGGTGATCCGGGGCGGAGAGCGACCCTCCCCGGCGTTCTGGGCCGCGAGCGGTGCGGGGCTGCTCGGCATCCTCGTCTTCGCCTCGACCCGCGGAGCGCACGGGCTCGCGCAGGCAGATCTCCTGGCGCTCGCCGCGGTCGTGCTCGGGGGCGTGGGCTACTGCGAGGGCGGCCTCCTGGCGCGTGAGATGCCGCCGGCCCACGTCATCTGCTGGGCGCTGGTCCTCGCCGCGCCGTTCCTCGCGCTGCCGACCGCGTGGACCGTGGCCCGCACCGGTCTCTCGGCGGGACCGGTGGCCTGGCTGGCCTTCGCCTATGTCTCGGTGCTGAGCATGTTCCTCGGCTTCTTCGCCTTCTACCGGGGGATGGCCGAGGCCGGGATTGCCCGGGTGAGCCAGATCCAGCTCGCCCAGCCGGTGTGCTCGCTGGTGTGGAGCGCGCTGCTGCTCGGTGAGCGCATCGACCCGGGCACCGCGCTCGCGGCGCTGTTCGTGGTGGGATGCGTGCTGGTCACCTCGCGGACGCGGGTCAGCGTCGGCAATGCCGTTCCGGAGGCCCCGTGATGATCGCTGCCGTTGTCGCCCTCTCTCTGGTCGCCACCCCCGGAGAGACCGTGTGGAGCGAGCTGCAGTCCCGCTGGCGCCCGCGGCTGGAACCGCTGCTCTCCGAGCTGATGGCCTTCCCCACCGTGCACGGGAACCAGGAGGCGCTCACTGCCCAGCGAAGGTGGCTCGCCCGCATCGGGCCCGAGCTTGGCTTCGTGGTGCGCGACCGGGAGACGATGACCGAGATCGATCTCCCTGGCCCCGAGGGCGCACCGGTGCTCGGGCTCGTGGTGCACGGAGACCTGCAACCGGTGAACGCCTCGGAGTGGACGGTGCCCCCGTTCGCCGCGACGGTGAAGGACGGCGCGATCTGGGGCCGCGGCTCGGCGGACGACAAGGGGCCCCTCGTTCAGGCACTGCTCGCGATGGCGGCGCTGCGGAGCTCGGGCCTGGTGCGGACGCACACCGTGCGGCTCCTGGTCGGCACCGACGAGGAGGGTGGCGGGTCCGACCTCGAAACCTACAAGAAAGCGAACCCGCTCCCCGACCTCAGCCTGGTGATCGACAGCGACTTCCCGGTGGTGACCGGGGAGAAGGCGTGGGCAGAGTGGATCGTCACCGCCGACGAGCGTTCCGCTCCGCCCGCGGGTCCGGTGGAGGTGGTGGACGTCGTGGCGGGGACGGCGGTGAGCATCGTCCCGGATCGGGCGTCGCTGACCCTGCGCTGGCGCTCGGGCACGCCGGACTGGGACCGGTGGCTCGCACCGGTGCGTGCGGCCCGACTCCCACCCGACACGTCGCTGGAGATCTCCGGCCAGGGCCCCGAGCGGGTGCTCCTGGCGCGCGGGCGGGCGGCTCACGCCGGTGTCGGGCTGGTGCGGGGGCGAAATGCACTGGTGGCGCTGGCGGTGGCGGTGCGTGGGCGGCTCCCTCCGAGCGCGGCGGCGGACCTGCTGGAATACACCCGCGTGGCGGGCGCCGACACCCGCGGACGGGGACTGGGCCTGACCCTGGACGATCCGCTTTGGGGGGCGGTGGACACGAACTTCGGGCGGCTGAAGCGGGGTGAGAACGGCCGGCTCGAGCTGCGCGTGAACCTGCGTTCGGCGCCCGCGCTCTGGGGAGAGGCGCTGAAGGCCCGGGTGGACGCGCACGCCAAGGCATTCGCCGCGGCGCGGGGGGCCAGGTTCGAGCTCGGCGGCCAGTTCGGCTACGAACCCTTCGTGGTTCCGGCCAACGCGCCGCTGGTGCGGCGGCTGCTGGCTGCGTACGGGCGCGCCACCGGGCACCCGGCCCAGCCGGTGGTGAGCGCCGGCGGCACCTATGCGCGGCGGATGACCAACGCCATCGCCTTCGGGATGTGGTTCCGAGAGGACGGTGTCTATCCGGGACACAACTCGGACGAGAACATGCCGATCCGCTCGCTCGAGCGCGGGATGCACGTCCTCGCCGAGACGCTGGCCGATCTCGCCACCGGCCCGAAGATCGACCACCCACTCGAGGCGCCCGCAGCGACCCGCCGCTGAGGTCGCGGCGCCCGCGCGGGAGGCAGGATCGCAGCTCTCGCGCGGCGGACTCTGCGGGCGCCGGTGCGGGTGCCAGACACCTCGTGACGGGCTCTCGACCGAACGAGGTGTCAAACACCTCTGACGAGCTCTGTCGCCGGACTCCCCGTCCGCGGGCGGGGACGGTCATTCGCAGGTCAGCTTCGTCCGGGCGTTCACCTCGGTGCCCCACTTGGTGCACGTCCGGACGCCGGTCCGGCTCCCCTCGAACTCGCGGCACGGACGGAGCCGGTAGACCAGCAGCGAGGGCTTGCTGCCCGCACCGACCACCTGCAC